>OLQV01000378.1_pt1 | contig 43696 bp, 30 predicted proteins | sample 1672371 | NCBI WGS metagenome assembly OLQV01 (sample SAMEA3136676, study PRJEB25190) | human gut metagenome
TGAATCAAATATGGAAAGTTGGAGTTACGATTCCAGAATAGTATGGATGTGTTAACAACATGTCCATTTTTTCTTATGGGAGGTGTTGGGTGTGAATGTACATATAACAAATATTTATGGGTTTATACATGATCAAGAATTAAAGAAAAAACAGAATCTTTATGCGGATGCAGCTCATGCGTTGGGATTTAAAGAAATGGGTATCTTTAATTTTGATGTGAGTACAGATACGGAGAATGAATTGTCAAAAAGAATAGATGGAATCATTTCATCACTTCAATTTAATGACTTGGTGTTTGTACAATTACCTACTGGTAATGGTGAGTATTATGATAATTTACTTATCAATAAAATTAAGGCTTATAATACAAAGGTTTGTGTTCTTTTGCATCAAACAATTGAATATGAGTATGTATTAAATGCTGCTGATTTGATCATGCCTACAAATAATGAGGTACATGCTTATTTGAAGGAAAATAATTATTCCAATGTTTTCTACAAGAAGAATATTAACTACGAATTTTCAATGATTTCAAATTCATCAAATATTTTATCTTCAGATTTTTATATCAAGAAGTATTTAATAGATGCAGTAGATCAATTAGAAGAATCTGTATTAAATGAACAGGATGAGGATATTATTCATATAGGATTTGGACTACATGATAAGGATGGTCATTATAGTGTTTGGGTTGGTACTGCAATGCAGTCTATACTTGAGCATACGGATTCTAGAATTTGTTTCCATATTTTGCATGATGAAACAGTGAGTGAAGAAAACAAGAGAAAACTTAAACAAGTAGCACATCAAAAAGGAGATGTTATTGAATTTCATGAAATAAATAGTGCTGAATTTGAATGTATAAAAGATCGTACTCATGGATTTACAATTGGAACAATGTTTCGATGTTTGTTGCCAGATTTATTGCCAGATTTATCAAAGATTGTTTATTTAGATGCAGATATATTTGTGAATACAGATATTAAAGAATTGTGGGAATTTGATATTAGTGATTACTGTTTGGCTGCGGTTGCAGATGAAGGTGTGATCAAGTTTCATATTCCTAATATACTATATAAATATCCTGAGATTAATCGAAATCAGTATTTTAATGCAGGTGTATTATGTATGAATCTTAAGAAAATTAAACAAAGAGGAAATTTGAAGGATATGGTTGTAGAATTTTTAGTGAATAATCCTGAAGCAACTTATCCGGATCAGGATGCATTGAATGTTTTATTTCATAATACTATCTTATATTTGGATTCTAGTTGGAATCAATTTGTATATTCGCATAGAGAAGAGAATATTGATACATTAAAACAAGGAATATATCATTTTGCGGCAGCTGTTTTAGTTCTATATTCAAATAGTAAAATTGATATGGAGTATTTTAAGACTTTGTGTCGTACACCATGGTCGGATTATGAAATTGAGAATCGAATTGATGGATGCATTGGAAGATTGAATGATAGAATTAATCAATATGAAAAAATGATTTATCGTTTATCTATGCCAGGAGTAAAACATATTTTTTATGGTGAAGAAAATGCTACACTAAGGAAATTGTATGGACTTATTAATATTACAGAAGAGGATTATAGAGTTTTAAAACATCCTGATAGTTCAAAGGATCATATATTACCGTGCAAAGATTTAGAATCCTTAAAAGATGAAAATGGACCTATTATTATTTTCGTATTGTATGAATCTGATAATTATACGGCAATACAAAACTTAGAAGAATTAGGCTATATAAATGGAGAAGATTTCTTTGTGGCTGCAAGATTTCTGTCATTCTTAGATGGAGGATTTGCATAAATATAATTTTATTTAAATTTATATATATGATTATGAAGGAGAATGGAAAATGAATGTTCATGTAACAAATATATATGGTTTTTCACCAACAAGTGTAGTTTTGATTTCTCAACATGAAGTGAGGAATATAGCTCGAAATTTAGGCTTTAATGAATTGGCTGTATATATCTATGATTCAAGTAATGAACCATCGAATGAATTGAGTTCAAGATATGATGGAATAATTGCGCGTGTATCACCTGGAGATGTTGTTTTTTTTCAATCACCAACATGGAATGGGGTAGATTGGGATAATGGTTTAGTAGATAAATTGAAAGCGTATGGATGTCGTGTAGTAATGTTTATACAGGATGTGCAACCATTACAATTTGAAAGTAATTATTATTTAATGTCAAAATTTATTTCAATGTATAATAAAGCTGAAATTGTAATAGTGCCATCAGAAAAGATGTATTGTCGTTTGGTTGAAGAAGGTTTAACTGTAAAAAAATATATAGTACAACATATGTGGGATTTTACTGTGGATCAGACACTTTATAGTCCGTCATTTAAAAGAAAATTATATTTTACGGGGGATATTTCTCGTTTTCCTTTTGTTGAAAATTGGCATTATAATACTGAATTACATGTATTTGGAAACAAAATGGAGAATTATGATTATTCTAAAGTACATTTTGGTGGATGGTTAAATAAAACAGAATTATTGTTGGAATTATCTAAGGGTGGCTTTGGATTGGTTTGGGGGAATCAAGAAGATCCTAAGGATGAACCGGATTACTACAAAATGAATTGTTCCTATAAGTTAGCTTCCTATTTATCAGCAGGTATTCCAGTTATTGTTCCTGATTATTTATCAAATGCAGATTTTGTGAAAGAAAATAATATTGGTTTTGTTGTTTCAAGTTTAGAAGAAGTTGATCAAGTCATTCAAGAATGTAGTGAAGAAAAATATAGTAAGATGGTATCTAGTGTAAAGATTGTTCAGTATTTAATTAACAATGGATATTTTACTAAGAAATTATTTGTGGATTCATTAATGAAATTGAATCGTAATGAAGAAAATGCATTGAATATTAAAGTTTTGGGTATTTTGGATACATTAAATTATGTTATGACTCATAGCAGTTCGGTTGCTCGTTTTGGAGATGGGGAAATGGATATTATTACGGGTCATAGTATTCCTTATCAGGATTATGATGAAAATTTAGCGAATGAATTGAAAGACATCATTAGTTCAGAAAGCAATGAATCTTTAGTTGTTTGTTTGTCGGATGTATTTGAAAGATTAGATCGTTATAATCAATCTGCAGTAGATTTTTGGAAACAACATTTAAATAACAATTATATTTATTATAAGAGTTTATGCAAAGCAACTTGGTATGGTTCTACATTTATTTCTCGACCTTATATGGATTTGGTAGATAAGAGTCTTTCAAATATGTATTTTAAGAATATTAAAAATTTATGGGATAAAAGAGATATATTGATTGTTGAAGGTGTGAATTCAAGAAGCGGTGTTGGGAATGATTTGTTTGATAATGCAAATTCTGTAGAAAGAATTATTTGTCCTTCAAAAAATGCGTATTCTAAAATTAATGAAATTGAATCGTTAATTAAAAAACATGCCGAAAATAAATTAGTACTATTAATTTTGGGGCCAACCGCAAAGGTTCTAGCAAAAAGGTTATCAATTAAAAAAATTCAGGCAATTGATATGGGTCATATAGATTCGGAGTATGAATGGTTTAAGATGAAGGCTACTTCAAAAGTGAAATTAGACCATAAGCATACTGCGGAACATAATTTTGATGAGAATATAACTTTTATTGAAGATGATGCATATAATAGTCAGATTGTTGAACGAATTGGGTAATATTACATTGGTTTGTAAATTAAGATTGAGTAATTCATTTGTCTGAAATGATTAAAAATAGTTATCGTTTTGTATGTGATTTGTGAAAATTAGTATGGATAATTTTAGAAATTGAATTAACAATAAATTGTTACTGAGTTTATGTGATTATAACTTTGGTTAGCATACTGGTTATATTATATATATGCTTATTTTAATATATGTTCACGCATATTAACAAATGTAGATTTTTTTGAAAAAAGTGGTTAGAAATCGCGTTTTTTCACTTGAATAAATCAAGCTTTCCGTTTACTATTAAACCTAGTAAGGGAAGAGTACATCTTTTCGTGTACTCAGCTTGATTTTTTTATTTCTAATTTATGGGCTATATAGAAATATAAAAGTTTTTTTGGGAAGGAATGAGTAGAATGTCGAAAAAGAAAAAGAATATAAGAAGAAAAAAATCGAACAGTCTTTTAAAGGGAATGGCTGCTGCTGGTGCTGTTGTAGGTGGCGGAACTATTTTTGCGGGTAACAATGCTGTTTATGCTGCTGAATTAGGAAGTGAATCTGGTTCAACAGAAAATCTAGATGGAATTGGATCACAATCTGTTTCTGAATCTGTATCTGAATCTGTGCGTCCAACAAATTCACAAGCTTCTAATCAAGCACAATGCAGAAATTTTGCTAGAACTGAAAATAGTTTTGCACAAAATACACTAGGTAATAATGTTGCTACAGTTAGTGATGAAACTCAAGGCGATGATGTTGCTGCTAATAATGAAAATACAAACAAAGAAAGTGAATCTGTTTCTGTATCTGTAAGTGAAAGTGAATCTGTTTCTGTATCTGTAAGTGATAGTGAATCATTGGTAAATTCGAAATCAGTAAGTAATAGCAAGGCTTCATCAAATGAATTTGGTGATTTAATTAATGGTTTATTCAGTGGTGATAAAAAAGTATCGGCTGCAAATAATACAACACCAAACAGTAAAGGTTCTGCATCTGCAGCGCTTACTGCAAATAGTGAAAGCGTTGATCCTGAAACAAGTATGAAAATATACTTCTCTGAATCTGAATCTCTTTCAAATTCTTTAACTTTAAAATATGGAAGTGAAATTGCTAATGAAACGTTACATGATAACGCTTATATCGTGAAAAATAATGGCTTAATCGAAGAAGGTGTTTTAGTTAAGGACGGTAGAGATTATCTGTTTACTTATTATTATAAAGGCACAAAAATGCAGACAAAAATTTACGGTAATCACGTAGAGTTTGATGAAACAGGAAATGCAAAAATTAGTTGGAATGGATATTACATTAAAGATAATGGAACTATTGAATTAACTTCAGAAATCGAAGATATTAATAGAAATTCTGGTAATAAAACATTCATCACAATTACTGAGAACAATGAAGAAAAATATGTATTCGCTGTAAAAGAAAAAATTGATGGTATATATTATTGGGTTCCAGTAAAGGTTAATAACAATTATGTTGAAATACAAAATAAGGGAGAAAAAGTATGGAATTATAATTTTATTGTTAGTAATTATTATGTTCAAATAAAAATTGGAAATGAGTATTATTATTTGGATAAAGCAGAATATAATGAGGATACTAAATCTTTCTCTGCGTTAAGTTGGACTAGGAGGAAAAAGGATTGGACTGTCCCAAACAATAAATGGAATGCAACATTAGATGAAACTAATAAAAAGCGTGCAATTGATGATATGTTTGCTAATAAAACTACATATTCAGAAACAAATTCAAAAGTTGTAAGTGAAAGTCGTCAATCTACAAGTGCTTCAGCTAGTACATCAGCATCAACGAGCGCATCAACTAGTGCTTCAACATCAGCAAGCATATCAGCTAGTACATCGGCATCAACTAGTGCATCTACAAGCGCATCAACAAGTGCAAGTACTTCAGCTTCGACTAGCGCATCAACAAGTGCAAGTACTTCAGCTTCGACTAGCGCATCAACAAGTGTTTCAACTAGTGCTTCAACAAGTGCAAGTACATCAGCTAGCACATCAGCATCAACAAGTGCTTCTACTTCAGCAAGTACTTCAGCTTCTACTTCAGCAAGTACATCAGCTTCTACAAGCGCATCAACAAGTGCAAGTACTTCAGCTTCTACTTCAGCAAGTACATCAGCTTCAACTAGTGCATCTACAAGTGCTTCAACATCAGCTAGTACATCAGCATCAACAAGTGCTTCAACAAGTGCCAGCACATCAGCTAGTACGTCTGGATCAACAAGTGCAAGTACTTCAGCATCAACTAGCGCAAGTACATCAGCTAGTACATCAGCATCAACAAGTGCTTCAACAAGTGCTTCTACTTCAGCTTCTACTTCAGCTTCAACAAGTGCCAGCACATCAGCTAGTACATCAGCTTCAACAAGTGCAAGTACTTCAGCTTCTACTTCAGCAAGTACATCAGCTTCTACAAGCGCATCAACAAGTGCAAGTACTTCAGCTTCTACTTCAGCAAGTACATCAGCTTCAACTAGTGCATCTACAAGTGCTTCAACATCAGCTAGTACATCAGCATCAACAAGTGCTTCAACAAGTGCCAGCACATCAGCTAGTACGTCTGGATCAACAAGCGCAAGTACATCAGCTAGTACATCGGCATCTACAAGTGCTTCTACTTCAGCTAGTACATCAGCTTCAACAAGTGCAAGTACTTCAGCATCAACTAGCGCAAGTACATCAGCATCTACAAGCGCATCAACTAGCGCTTCAACATCAGCTAGTACATCGGCATCAACAAGTGCAAGTACATCGGCATCTACAAGTGCTTCAACTTCAGCAAGCACATCAGCATCAACAAGTGCCAGCACATCAGCTAGTACGTCTGGATCAACAAGCGCAAGTACATCAGCTAGTACATCGGCATCTACAAGTGCTTCAACTTCAGCTAGTACATCAGCTTCAACAAGTGCCAGCACATCAGCTAGTACGTCTGGATCAACAAGCGCAAGTACATCAGCTAGTACATCGGCATCTACAAGTGCTTCTACTTCAGCTAGTACATCGGCATCTACAAGTGCTTCAACTTCAGCAAGCACATCAGCATCAACAAGTGCCAGCACATCAGCTAGTACGTCTGGATCAACAAGCGCAAGTACATCAGCTAGTACATCGGCATCTACAAGTGCTTCTACTTCAGCTAGTACATCAGCTTCAACAAGTGCAAGTACTTCAGCATCAACTAGCGCAAGTACATCAGCTTCAACAAGTGCAAGTACTTCAGCTTCAACAAGTGCAAGTACATCAGCATCTACAAGCGCAAGTACTTCAGCTTCAACTAGTGCTAGCACATCAGCTTCTACAAGCGCATCAACTAGTGCTTCAACATCAGCAAGTACATCAGCTTCTACAAGCGCATCAACTAGTGCTTCAACATCAGCTAGTACATCAGCTTCAACAAGTGCTTCTACTTCAGCTTCTACTTCAGCTTCAACAAGTGCCAGCACATCAGCTAGTACGTCTGGATCAACAAGTGCAAGTACTTCAGCATCAACTAGCGCAAGTACATCAGCATCTACAAGCGCATCAACAAGTGCTTCTACATCAGCTTCAACGTCAGCAAGTACATCAGCTTCAACAAGTGCAAGTACTTCAGCATCAACTAGCGCAAGTACATCAGCATCTACAAGCGCAAGTACATCAGCATCTACAAGCGCAAGTACTTCAGCTTCAACAAGTGCCAGCACATCGGCAAGCACATCAGCTAGTACATCAGCAAGTGAAAGCGAATCGACTTCAACTTCTGTAAGTGAAAGTGAATCAACAAGTACTTCAGTAAGCGAAAGTGAGTCAACTTCTACTTCATTAAGTGAAAGTGAATCTACTTCTGAATCAGTAAGTACAAGTGAAAGCATATCAGCATCTGCAAGTGAATCAGAGTCTCTAAGTACTTCTGAATCATTGAGTGTTTCTACTAGTGAATCACAGTCAACTTCAGATAGTATTAGCTCTTCAGAATCTATGTCTACATCTACTTCAGAAAGCTACGCAACAAGTGTTGTTACAAGCACTGCAGGTGGTGGAACAGCTTATCGTCAAGTTGTAGTTGATACTCGTGCTCCTTTACAAGTAGCTCCAAGAGTTACTGAGAAAGAAACTGTAGAGGATGATGTAACTCCTAAGGCTAAGGAAGAGACAATCGAAAAAGAAAAGATGCCTAAGTCAACATTGGATGTTGCTCATAGAGTATGGTGGTCTTGGATTCCAATTATAGGAGCTCTATCTTCTTTGATTAATGCTATCAACACTAAAAAAGGTAGAAATGATGCTTCTAAAGATAAAGGAAATAATGATGCTTCTAAAGAAAAAGAAGATAAATAAATAAAATAATGATAAAATAACAGTAACTGACTTTTGGTTACTGTTATTTTTTTAGGGAGTGGTGTTTATGAAGGAAAAGACGCATTTGGTTAGAAATCGATGCTTTTTTTTAATTGTTATTATTTTAATCTATTTTGTTTGTCATAGAATTCCATTGAACGGAATTGATATGAGTGCTTATGATAATTTAGGGTTGGATTTAGGTTCTATATTGACTTTAGCGGTAAATGGTTCGAACAAAAGATGTTATGTCATGAGCTTAGGTATTTCGCCTTATATTACGGCTAGCTTAGTTGTTACTATTTTATATGCTATGCGATCTAAAGAGGCTAAGGCTCGTACATCACCTAAGGCAATGAATTATTGGATTACTGCATTTACATTTATAGTTACATTAGTTCAATCTATTTTTTATGCTCTTGGTTTAAAATATATTGATCGTAATATAATGAGTATTTTAGTTGCTATTTTTGAATTGATGGCAGGAGCGAGTATTGCACAATTTTTATTGATGAAAAACAAAAAATATGGTGTTGGAGGATTTGCTCCAATCATTATTATCAATATGACTGAATCATTGATTGGAATATTAATGAAATCAACGCTTGAAGCATTGAAAATCCCATTAATCATTTCGTTTGTGATGGTTATTATTATGATGTTTATGGAAATGCATGAGAAAAGAATTCCACTTCAAAGAGTTTCTGTACATAATGTGCATGCCGAAAAGAATTATATGGCAATTAAATATAATCCAATAGGCTTTATGGCGTTAATGTTTGGTTCTGCAATATTTATGATTCCTCAATTAATAATTGCTTTTATTCATTATTTTCATAAATCAGACATTATCAATTTCTTATATAAAAATTTCAATTTATCAACCGTATTTGGTATGAGCGTATATATTATTATGATGTTTTTGTTTACGATTCTATTAAGCTTATTATTTGTGAATCCAAAAGATTTATCAGATGGTCTTCTTCAAAGCGGAGATTGTATAGTTAATGTTCCTGCAGGTAAGCCTACACGTCGATATATTCGTAAATGGGTTTTAATATTGAGTTGTTTAAGTGGAGGCATCATGTGTGCTTGTTTAGCACTATGTATGTATTTACAGTATAAAGGTATTGTAGATGCATCCGTGGCCATGCTTCCAACTACGTTTATGATGCTTTCAGGATTTGTTTGTAGTATTTATTTAGAAATTCGTGCTTATCGTGATTTTGATTCATATAAGCCATTTATTTAGGGGGTAGTATTTATGATGTATTTTGTACCTTCCTGGTATCATGGAAATGAATATAAAGAAAATGAACAATATTTTTATGTGCGTCGTGCAGTAACAGAATTTGATGATAGTGTTAAACAGATTCAGATGTTTAACCGTAATGACATTATGGATTATAAGATTTTAAATTTGTCGTATAGTCCAAACTTTCGTCACTTTCTTCATAGACAAAGTGTATTCCATGCACCATATTGGTCTTGTTTTGATGCAATACAAGAAATCAAAAGAAAACAAGTGGATATTTTATCTTTCCATGATTTGATGTGGCCTGAGCATACGGAGTTTGTTTATACACAGTTTTGTATCATTGCATATGTAAATAAACAAAAATATGCGGAAATTCAATTTGGTGAAGATGGAAATATGATTGAAGTCTTTTTGTTTCAAGATAATATGATGGTTCGTAAAAATGTATATGATGATCGAGGCTTTTTATCTGTTACTATTATTTACGAAAATAATCAACCAATTTATGAACAATATCTGGATGGTAAAGGAAATTGGAAATTGTGTCATTTCTTTGAAGATGGTCATATTGAAATTAATGGTGAAAATCCATTTTATTTGATTGAAAATAAAAGATTTAAGTTTGACCATTTGAGTTATAATTCCATGGAATCATTGATTGAAGAAGTATTTTCAACATATTTAGATGAAATGACTTCAACAGATGATATTTTCTGTTTGGCTATGCACGTACTACATCATGATATGTTAGAAAAATTGTTTGAAAAACGTAAGACAATCTTGTCTTTCTATCAAAATCGTTTGGAATTATTTGATGATCCTGAATTGAAGTCTTTGATTCAAAATACGAACTATTGTATTGTCGATTCTAAACACAAGATTTCTTTATTAGAAGATTATGTAGAAAAGAAACTTCCAATTGTAGATATTACACCTTTTGATACGCGTGCTGATTTTGGGATTAGTCAACAATTAACGGTTCAAAATATTTTGGTTCCTATTGATACGATTGAACAATCAAAATTTGAAGAATTGATTCTTTTATTCGCTAAGTATTTTGAAATAAATGAAACAGCCCGTGTTCATTTCTTTACTCGAAATGCTGATTGGAATAGAGTTAGTACAGTTTTGAATTATGTTCAAGATGTATTAAGAATTAATGATTTGGACACAAGACTTGCTCGAGGAGAAGATCAGTTAGCTGCTGAATTTGATTTGGACGAAGAAAAGAAAGTTCCAATCAAATTCTTCGTAGATCAATGTGTGGATGAATTGAGTATTTCTAAATGTATACGTGAACAGCGTATTATGGTGGATGTGACATCACGTCCAGATTTATATTTACAGATTTCTTGTATTAGTAGTGCCATTCCACAAATTGTTTCTTTTAATACACAATATGTGCATGATGGAAAGAATGGTTTTATTGTCAAAGAGGTATCTGAAGTATTGAATGGTTTAAAGTATTATTTGGATAATATTACGAATTGGAATAAGTGTATGATTTATTCTTATGAATTAGGTAAGGAATATAATACGGCAAGTTTAATTCGTAAATGGAAGGGAGTTATGAAGCAAGTTGAACAAGATTAGTGTTTTACAAGTCGGAAATGAAGATTTAAGTTTAACACTTCATATTCCTGACTTTGTGGATTGGAATCATGTAGATGATTTAAAAGAGGCTACTGAAAGAAGCTATGATGTATGTGTTTTAAATCGTTGTGTAAATGAAAAGGAAGCGCGTATCTTGCTTAAGAAAATACGTGCTTATACCATGTTTGTGCTAGATTCGGTTGAATTGAATGGGTGGACAAAATGGATTTATGAATCACGTGTAGGTAAAATCTATTCATTGAATAAGCTACAAGAATTTATGAGGGATGATATCAAGCTATTCTTTCCATCAGGATATGGAGAAAAGTTTGATGCATTAAGTTTAAGTATTTCTCAAAACTTTGGTGGTTCAATTTCTTGGGATGGATATAATGGAGTTTTACTTAATGGAGAATACGGAGATGACTTTTATCAAATTGCTTATTGGAGAATGAATGTTCCTTTGTTTAATGAACAAGTTATTGATTTTTGGTTAGAATATGAAAAGGATCCTTCTGTGAATATACAATTAAAAATCGAACAATTTCAAGCAGGGTCTGTCTCGACTGTTCAAAATCGTTGGATTTTTAACGAAGAAGACTTAAAATCTGTTATTTCTATCGAAAATAAAAAAATGGATGGTCCTATTTTTGCTTCTTTGCTCGCAAAAGGACAGGGTAAACTAAGAATAACAAATTTACATGATCGACATTCAAGAAAATCCTATGGTGTTTTCTTTCCTGGAGGAGAACGTTATGTAACCTCAAAAAGAGAAGAATTATTTATGTATTTTGATCCAGGTGATATGAAACCGCCTTTAAATGTATATTTTAGTGGTTGGAAAAAGCAGGAAAGTTTTGAAGGCTATAACATGATGAAGAAAATGGGTGCACCATTTTTATTGGTCACAGATGTCCGTCTTACAGGAGGAGCTTTTTATTTAGGTGATAAAGAATATGAATCTTTAGTAATCGATGGCATAAAAAAATATTTAAAACTATTAAAATTTGATGAATCTCAATTAATTTTATCTGGTCTATCCATGGGTACTTTTGGATCTTTATATTATGGCTGTACATTAAGACCTCATGCCTTTATTTTGGGTAAACCACTTGGTAGTTTGGGGGATATTGCAGAAAATGAAAGAATTAAAAGACCTGGAGTGTTTCCTACTTCTTTGGATGTATTGAAGAAAAACACAAATAATATGAATGCGAATGCTATTAAATGTATAAATGATAGATTTTGGGACAAGTTTGATGAAACAGATTTCTCTCATTCTAAATTTATTATGTCTTATTTGATTGAAGATGATTATGATCCTAACACATATAAAAATGTGATTGGGCATATAAAAAATGTAGGTGTTGAAGTTATTGGTAAAGGAATTCATGGACGTCATAATGACAATACATATGCAGTGGTAGAATGGTTTAGAAGTCAATACAATCAAATTTTAAAAGAAGACTTTAATAGAAATGGTGATAGTAATGCAAACAGGTAAATGGAAAATATATTGGAATGATTATTTGTTTAAGGCATATTTATTTGGTACTAAAATAACATTTCATTCTCGTGAAGATATTGAAATTGAAAATGAATTGATGCCTCCGGGAACGATTATTAAAGAGTGGTATTCCAAAGTAAATTATCAAATGATGAGAACAGAGCCATCCTTGCCAATTATTGATGGTGAGAGTTCTTATCATATTCAAGTAAATATGAGTGATTTTGAATTGTATATTATACGAATGGTATTTTATGATCGTTATGAAAATGAGGCGGGTACATTGATTATTCGTGAACCGGAAATGGATTTTAAGTGTCCTTTAAAGACATATAGCTATCGTGTACAGTTGATTAATGCGGGTGGTACTAAGATGCATTTTCATTCTTTTGTGATTACAGAAAAGGAAAGGTAAGATGAATAAAATTGATAAAAAATTACACTTTCTTTTGGGTAAAGTCAAAGAGGAGTGTAAAAAAGTAAAGTGTTTAAGCGATTACGAATTAAAAAATAAAACGCTTGAATTCAAAGAACGATTAAATAATGGAGAAACTACGGATGACATTCTTCCTGAAGCGTTTGCGGTATGTTGTGAGGCCGATTATCGTGTATTAGGTATGTTTCCTTATGATGTACAGATTTTAGGTGGTATAGCTCTTCATCTGTGCTATTTATGTGAAATGAATACGGGTGAAGGAAAAACTTTAACGGCAACAATGCCTTTATATTTAAATGGATTAACGGGAAAAAGTTCAATTTTGGTGACAGCCAATGAATATCTAGCTATTCGTGATGCCGAGGAGATGGGTCAAGTCTATAAGTTTTTAGGCTTGAGTGTAGAAACAGGTGTAAAGCGTGATACAAATGAAAAGTTAGACAATGATTCAAAAAAGGATGTCTATGCAGCTGATATTGTATATACAACACATGGTTCTTTGGGATTTGATTATTTATTAAATAACTTAGTACAGTCAAAAGAAGATCGTTTTATGCGTGACTTCTATTATGTAATTATTGATGAGGCGGATTCTGTATTATTAGATAGTGCAAGTATGCCTCTAGTTATTTCGGGTTCTCCTCGTGTTCAATCCAATTTATATGGAATAACTAACTTTTTTGTGACGACATTAGTAGAAGATGTGCATTATGAAATTGAAGATAAAAAGGTTTGGTTAACTAAAGAGGGTGTTGAATATGTACAACGTTACTTTAGAATTGAAAACCTATATGGTGAAGAAAACTATGATATTTTAAGACATGTTGTTTTAGCTTTGAGAGCTCATTTCTTATTAGAAAAAGATACGGATTATGTTGTCACTGATAAAGGAGAAGTTGTACTTCTAGATAAAAGTACTGGACGTAAAATGACAGGTATGAAGCTTCGTGGTGGATCTCATCAGGCAATCGAAGAAAAAGAACATGTAGAGTTAAGTGATGAACAGCGTTCGGTCGCTTCTATTACGTATCAAAACTTATTTAACTTATTTCCTAAAATGTCAGGTATGAGTGGTACAATCAAAGATGGTAAAGATGAGCTTTTAGAAGTTTATCACAAACAAGTTGTTGTTATTCCACCCAATAAACCATTAGCTCGTATTGATTTACCAGATCAATATTTTAAAACGAGTGAAGAACAATTTGATGCAGTGATTAAAGAAACTGTAAAAAGACATGAAACTGGACAACCTGTGTTATTGATTGCTTCTTTAATTTCGGATACGGAAATGTTGTCTAAATTATTAGTACAGGAAAATATTGAGCATAGCGTCTTGAACGCGAATAATGCGTTCTGGGAAGCGGAAATCATTAAAGAAGCGGGTCAGAAAAATGTTGTGACAGTGGCTACAAGTATGGCTGGTCGTGGTACAGATATTCGCTTAGGACCAGGAGTAAAAGAATTAGGTGGTCTTTGTGTATTAGGTGTCGGTCGAATGAATAATACTCGTGATGAAAGACAGGCAAGAGGGCGTGCTGGACGTCAGGGAGAACCAGGTGTATCAATGTTTTACGTATCCCTTGAAGATGATGTATGTGAAATTTTAGGTGATGATTTTATGGAGAAATATATTGAAAAAGATAAGTATATTTCAAAAAGAAGAATTAAGAAACTGGTTAATAAATCGCAAAAAATAAAGGAAGAGTCGAGTGTTTTCCAAAGGAAAAATTCAGTGGATTATGATAGTGTTATGCAACGTCAAAAAACGATTATGTATAAGACAAGAAATGATTTATTGGATGGGATGAGTTTGGATGAAAATGTCCTTAAGCAGATTTATGTAAATAATATCAATGAATTTGCCAAAGATCACAAAAAGATGGATGATAAAACAATGTATCGTTATATCTTAGATAATTTGGCGTATCGACTTAAAGAATTATCTGTTTCTTCTGCCAATAAAAAAGATTATTTAAAACAGTATGCAGATATGGTATTTAAGGATAAGAAACAAGTGTTGGGAAATCGTTTTTCTGAATATTGTCGTCTTTGTACATTAAAAGCTTTAGATGATGGTTGGATTGAAGAGGTTGACTACTTGCAGCAGTTACAAGCAGCCATTTCTGGTCGTTCTACGGCGCAGCGTAATCTTTTATATGAATACCAAAGGGAGGCAAGACTTTCTTTTAGAGATATGGAAAAATCGATTAAAAAGGCGATGATTCGTAATATTTTACTTGGAGAAGTCTCATTTGGTAAAGACAATGAAATGATTATATTGTATCCTTAAAGAAAGGAGTTCTTGATTATGATATATAATTTTAATTTAGGCATTGGCTGGGCAAGTAGTGGTGTTGAATATGCTCAGATCTATCGTGCTCGAATGTTTCGTAATATTGGTGTTGATGCCAAGTTTGTATTTACAGATATGTTTCCTTCTGAAAATATGGAACATATGACAAAGAATATTGGTTTTAAAGATTCGGAAGTTATTTGGCTATATACATTCTTTACGGATTTTAAAACAGCACCTGTTACTTATACGTTGAGTGATTTAGAAAAGACATTTACAGATTTAAATTATACAAAAACTAGAGAAGGCAAGATTTGTCGTTATGTATTTGGTGGAAGTAATAACTTTTATACTGCTTATATGGTCAATGACCATGATGATTTTGTGCATCGTGTAGAATTGGTTTCCAATGGATTTTTGATTCGAAAAGATTATTTTACATATGGACGTGTGTATTCAGAATATTATGCGCCATTAGATAATGCAGCACATTTATATCATCGTCGTTTCTTTAATGAAAATGGTAGTGTTGCCTATGAAGAAATCATTGATGATGATCGTGTGATGTATAAGTTTAAGGATAAGATTCTTTGTTCAAAAGAAGAATTTGTAGGATATATGGTATCAAAATTAAATCTTACTAGTGATGATGTCGTATTAATTGATCGTTCTACAGATATTGGCCAATCCATTCTAATGAATTGTAAGCCTGCAAGAGTGGGTACAGTCGTACATGCGGATCACTTTAGTGAAAAGGATACAAATGAGGATTATATTTTATGGAATAATTTCTATGAATATGAGTTTAATATGCATAAACATATTGATTTCTATATTTGTTCAACACAAGCACAGAGTGATTTGATGGTTCAACAATTTGAAAAATATTATGGTGTAACACCTTGTGTATATACCATCCCAGTGGGATCTTTACCGGAATTGAAGTATCCAAAAGAGGGAAGAAAACCTTATTCTTTAATTACGGCAAGTCGTTTGGCTAGTGAAAAACATGTAGACTGGATTTGTAAGGCTGTAATTCAAGCGCACACTGAAGTGCCAGAATTATCTTTGGATATTTATGGTGAGGGTGGCGAAAAATCGAAGCTTGAAACTATCATTAGAGATAATAATGCTTCTGATTATATTCATTTAATGGGTCAACATGATTTGAGTGAAGTGTATCAAAACTACGAGGCTTATATTGCGGGAAGCACAAGTGAAGGTTTTGGACTGACTTTAATGGAAGCGGTTGGTGGAGGATTACCAATCATTGGTTTTGATGTTCGTTATGGAAATCCCACTTTTATTCGAAATGGGGAAAATGGATATTTAATATCTTTACCAGAAGAAGATAAAGAAAGAATAGAGGCTTTAAGAAAAGGTATTGTGGATTTATTTAAACAAGATTTAGAAAAGTGTCATTCTGTATCTTATGAAGTAGCTAAGGATTTCTTAACTTGTAACGTACAAGAAAAATGGAGGGAAGCTGTATGTTAGAAACTCCAGTTTTATTATTAGAAAATTTTGATGAAGAGAGTCAAATGTTGTATCAAAGCTTTAGAACTTCTGGCTTTGATGGTCCGGTTTTCACTTTTAGTGATGAAGGCTTTTTACCAGATGATGTGACAAGCATTTATACGTATTATTGTGGTAAAAAAGAGGGCGGTAAAGCTCGCTATTTCAATCAAATTGATGTACCGGATTATTGGGAAATCAAGGCGAGTAATTCAGGTGGCCAAGTCTTTGATTTGAATCATGAAAGAGCTAAGATATTCTTCGCATCTCCTTTACATAAAAGACTTGTGAAGATTGTAGATTGGTATGATGATACGCATGTTGTTCGTGTAAGTGATCATTATAATCAAGATGGGTTCATGTATGCCAAGACAATTTTTAATAAAAAAGGTCAGCTTGTATCTCGTAGTTATTATGATGTGTCTGGCAATGAAAAAGTGGTTGAAAACTTTGTCACGCATGACATTATTTTAAATCAAAATGATAAAGTATATATCTTTAAGAATAAAGTGGAATTTGCGAAGCATTTATTTACTGAATTAGATATATATCCAACAAGACTATTCTATAATTCCTTATCAAATCCATTCTTTGTATCTGAAAACTTAGAAGACAAAGAACATAGTGATGTCTTATTCTGGCAAGAAGGATATCGCGAGGATATTCCTGGGAATATGCAGGTTATTCTGGATGGTCATTCTAGAAGAACTTCTAAGATCTATGTTCAGAAAAAGGAAGCGTATGAAAAGCTTATTGAATTAGGGGCAAATAGGGATATTGTGAAACCACTTGGTTTTGTCTACAATTTTGAAAAAGAGAATGGACATTCTAATAATGTCTTGATTTGTACAAATTCAGACCGTATTGAAAAATTAACTGAGTTAGTTAATGCGTTACCTAATATGAAATTTCATGTTTGTGCATTAACAGAAATGTCACAAAAGTTGATGTCTTTTGAAAAATATGATAATGTACACTTGTATCCAGGATGCAAGGCGAGTGAAATACTGAATTTGTTTAACACATGCGATTATTATTTAGATATCAATTATGAAAATGAAATCGTCGATGCCACTAAAGAAGCATTCTTACATAACCTATTGATTCTTGGATTTAATCAAACGATTCATAATCGTAAGTATGTATTGCCAGATTTTGTCTTTGATGCGAATAACTATCAAGATATGATCCGTGTTATTCTTGATGCATCCCATCTAGATATAAATCTAGAAAGACAGCGTAATGTGGCAATGACACAAAATGTGCAAGATTATAAAAATGTTTAGAAGGGAAGAGATTTATGTTTAGTACATTTAACACATTGATGGTAATTGTTGTTTTAGAGGCAATCTGTTGTTTATACAGTATCACTCTAGCTTACTTAAGTGATAAGAAATTTAGTAAGATTTTGAATTTGATTATGGCAGCTATTTGGGCAATTGCAGCCATCTTAAACGTAGTTGGATTTTAATTTTCATTCTTTGAAAACATCGCTTTCAAATGGGTCGTTCTCGCCACTTTTGGTCGAAAACGTCCCTTTTTTTAGGCCAAAATTTGCATTTTTTTTAGAATTGTGTATAGTATTAATTGTTGTTTTAATTTATTTGACAACAATTGCCTCGTATTTTATGGGGTATAAGGGGAAGATTGGAGGGTGTTTTGAACTTTATAAAAGAAGAAAATTTAGAATGTAGTTTATTAAGAAAAGGGTTAGTTTCAGGTTTATTGATGTCGACATTTGTATTAACATTACTAACAACATCATCAGTAATTGGGGAAGAAAGTAAGGCCTATGCTAAGTCAAATAGCACAGATGAAAATATCTTAATGCGTGTAGACACAAAAAATGGAACGGAAGAATTAAAAGAGAAATTCGAAAAACAGATTCAAGATATCGAGGAAGAATCTAGCAAGAAACAAGAAGAGTCGAAGAGCGTTGAAGAAATGATTATGGAACAGCCAGATTTATTGAATGATATGCAGTTCATTCAAAATAACTATAATGCTGTTACACAAATCGTTTACTCGCAACCATCGCTTTCACAATACATTAGTAATGTGAATGCACTAACTGCTTCTGGCGGTGTTTATTATGGACCAAGTGGTAAAGAAACATACTACAACTTAAATATGTCAGGAGTAATCGACATTATGCGTGGTATGGGAAACAATGATGCATATTGGGTTCGTGAAGATGGTGTGAAAATGTTGGGGGATTATATTATTGTTGCAGCCGATTTAAACAAATATCCTAGAGGTACAATTGTAGAAACTTCATTAGGAAAAGGAATCGTCTGTGATACTGGAAGTTTTACGCAAAATTCAGATACTCAATTAGATATTGCGACAGACTGGTAATATATATGAGTGTGAAGTAGAAGTCATGGGCTTCTACTTTTTTTGTTTTCCATTAAAAAATGGCATCCGAAGATGCCAAATAGATTATTCTTTTGAATTTATAAATTGTTTTTGTACTTTAGAAACAGGATTGAATGTTGTGAGTTTTTTTGTGTTTATTGTCATACCACTAATCGTTTGGATAAACCACAAGAAGAATAGAATTACAAGAATAGGTATTACACAAGATGTTACAATCATGATGGCTGTGGCTTCCATAAAATTATTTAAGGATTGATTAAACATCTTCGTATATTTTTGTGCTGTTGAAGAAAATGCTTCAGCTGCTTTTTCGAAGAAGTTTTTATTTTCTTTGTCCTTTTTGATTTTCTTCTGTATGTTGTTGGCATGATCAATCGTTTCTTGAATACTTGTTTCATATGTAGCTTCTATTGTCTTAGACAGTTTCACACTACAAGGCACGATTAGACACATAGCTACAGCCATAATACCAATCTTAATACATACTATTCTTAACCAATCCCATTTAGTGACGTTGTTTGCTAGCCATGCCAAACATATTATTGGAATGATGTATTTAAAGGTAACCATACAAGTAAGTGTCAAAGCATATTTTTCTAAATAGATAGCTCCTAGAACGAGTAAGAATTTACTACTTAAGTCGGCCAATCCATTCGCAATAGGCGTTCCTGTATCTCCAGGTAAAATAGTAATGGCTGTAGATATGGCTGCACTTGATGCGGCAAGTGTCATGACCGTATTTCTTTTTTCGTCCAAATATTGAATGGATTGTTCATGAAACTTAGGCGTTGATGTTTTTTGTGCAACCATACAAAAGCTTGATAAACAAATAAGAATGGGTAAGATCCATTTTAAAATGGTTTTGTAGTCAAATGATTTCATAATATCGATTCCTTTCTCTAATTCTAATTTTATCATAAATCATGTATAATCATGTCAGGAGGATTTTATTATGATTCTAATTATTGTTATTATTGTTGTTTTAGTTTTATTAGTACTATTCTTTATGTCTAGCTACAATAAACTTGTTCATTTATCAAATAGGGTAGATGAAGGTTTTTCTACAATGGACGTGTATTTGAAAAAGCGTTTTGATTTGATTCCTAACTTAGTAGAAACAGTAAAGGGTTATGCAAAACATGAGGCGGATACATTGAGTTCAGTGATTGCACAAAGAAATATGGCAAAAACATCTAAGGATGTTATGGATAGTGAAAATAAGATCACTAATGCGATTCAAGGTATTTTTGCGGTGGCTGAACAATATCCGGATTTAAAGGCCAACACAAATTTCATGGATCTTCAAAATCAATTGAAGAAGGTCGAGGAGGATATCGCAAATTCTCGTAAATACTATAATGCTTTGGTTCGTGAATATAATGATGTGATTATGAGTGTTCCGACAAATATTGTGGCATCTTTATTCCATTTCGAAAAGAAGACAATGTTTGAAGTGGCCAATGCTTCGGAAAGAGAAAATGTTCAAGTTAAATTTTAAGAAGGTCTTTGCCTTCTTGTTTGCCTTCATTCTATGTTTTTCTGTTGTAGATATTCATGCTGATGATGGAGGCTATACAATTGATGACTATAAAGTCAATGCGATTTATCATTCAAACAATACGATTGATGTGAAAGAAGTGATTGATGTTAACTTTTCAAGTTATCGTCATGGTATTTATCGTAATATTCCAGAAACGATGTATATCAATCGTGATGAAAAGTATAAATTAAAAATTCAAGATATCAACGTATTAAATGATGAGTATGAAGTAGATAGTGATTCTGGAAATCGTGTGATTCAAATTGGAAGTGCAGACTATACGATCATTGGCCCACACACATATACATTGACATACAAGATTGTGATTCCAGAAGATTATCATTCCGATTTGGATTTCATTTATTATTCGGTACTTGGAAACAATTGGGATACAACCATTTCTCATTTTAGTTTTGATATACAGTTTGAAAAGGCTTTGACAGAAGATGAGATGTCTAATATTGAAGTCTTTAGTGGAAGTCTAGGAAATCAATCGAATGATTTAAATGTAACTCCAATTATTACTTCGACTTCTATCAGTGGTTCTGCCAATGATATTGGTGCAAAACAAGCTATTACTCTATTTGGTAAATTAAGACAAGGCTATTTTGTGGGTGCCAAACAAACGACTTCAAAGATCCCATTTATCTTTTTGGGTTTGGCCATTCTATTTGGTTTATACAGTTTGATTCGTGCTCTTCTTTTAAAGAAAACGCATATTACACCGATTGTAAATTTCTATCCACCAAAAGATATGGATCCAGCTATGGTTGGAACGATTGTAGATGAGTCAGTGGACCAAGAAGATTTAATGGCCCTGATTCCATATTGGGCAAGTAAGGGGTATTTAACCATTTCTGAAAAAGAGGATGATTTGATTCTTACTAAGCAAGAGAATCATGAACCGCCGATTTTAAAACATCAAAAGAAGATTTATAATGGATTGTTTAAAACTAAAAACAGTGTGAAATTATCAAAACTATCAAGTAAGTTTGGTAAGGCTATGGATGATGCCAAAGAAGCTTTGAATAATGAATTTAGTGCTGATAAGAAACTATCTAGTATTGATCATGGCTTTGTGACAACCATTCTTGCCTTGGTTTGTATGATTGTAAGTATCTTATTTAATACAAGATATAGTATCCTAGATAATTTGATTGAAACCATTTTAGCAACATTTAGCTTTGTGCTTATGATGGTCTTAAATTATTCTGCAGCTGCAACAAATGTATTTAACAAGAATAAGCTTGGTGTATTAAAGAAAATTTTGAGCATTGCGTTTATTTTAGTTCTTGCATACTTTATATATCGACAATGTGATTCGATTCTAAGTATTGTTCCATTTGAATTTATGATGATAGGCATTGTGGTTGTATCACTACCAATTCTTTTGATTTCTAAATTTAATGTGGTAAGTAACTACTTCAAAAGTGTAGCTCCTGAGTTATTAGGTTTTAAAGACTTTGTTGAAAAGGCAGAAGTACCACAATTGGAAAGATTGTCTTTAGAAAATCCTTCATACTATTATGATGTTATTCCATATGCGATGGTCTTTGGACTATCTGAAATGTGGACAAAGAAATTTAGTACGATTCCTTTGGCACAACCAGATTGGTATGATTCTTATTATTCAGATCCATATTCTTCATATTTCTACTATAGAATGCTGACAAGAAGTATGTATGAACCGATTCATGAGAATTTATTGGATTATCAAACAGAACAAATGAAAAGTACAGCCGATAGCATGGGCTCTAGCTTTGGTGGCTTCTCTGGTGGAGGCGCCGGTGGCGGAGGCGGCGGAAGCTGGTAAGAGATGAACCGTGTACTGTGGTAGGTGTTATGCACCTACCTTTTTTTGAATGTTTAAGATTTCACACTGTAATCTAAAGAGGTTTAAAAAGAAAAAGACAGATAATCCTTATACTTAAAATTGTTGTCTTTCACAAGAAATTGTACGATCCAGTGATGTGTTTATTAAATATAATTTTGATAAACATGTTTGGATGGTAGTTGAAATAATGTCTTTAAAAAAGTGTTCACATTGTACTAGCATCGTATGCGTCGTAAGTTTAATGTGTAAATTTGCGAAAGGATTGATAATTTTAGAATAGCTTGATATACTACACTTGAAAGTTGCAACAAATACGACGCAAGTGTGAGGTGAAAAAATGGTTAAGCGAGATTCTTATTTGAAACGATTGATTCACAATATGTGGAATGGAGAGGTAAAGGTTATTACTGGTATTCGTAGATGTGGAAAATCAGTTATGCTTTTTGACCTGTTTTATGAGTATCTTCTTTCTCAGGGAGTACCAGAAGACCACATTCTTAAGTTTGAGTTAGATCAAAGGCGATATTACAAATATCGAAATCCGATTACTCTTTGCGAGTATGTAGAAGATGCTATTTGTGATAAAAAAGAAGAAAAATTCTATCTTTTTATTGATGAAGTACAATATACTACTAAAGTTGTTGATGAAGAAAATGGCGGAATTACAGTTACGATTTATGATATGCTGAATGAACTGAAAGCATACAGAAATCTTGATGTTTATGTAACTGGAAGTAATTCTAAAGGTTTGTCCAATGACATAGCTACAGAATTCAGAGGGCGTGCAACACAGATTCATGTCTATCCGCTATCATTTGAAGAATATTATTCGCATGTTGAAGGGGATGAAAGAAAAGCGTTAGATACCTATATGCTTTATGGTGGAATGCCTAGGTTATTGGCTTTAGAAGATGAAAAAGATAAGAAGGACTATTTGACTTCTCTATTTAGGGAAGTTTACATTAGAGATATTGTGGAACGCAACAAAATTGAACGGGAAGATATTCTTGGCGATATATTGAACTTTTTGGCTTCACAGATAAGTTCATTGACGAACCCTACGAATATATCGAATGCCTTGACTAGTATGAAAAATGAAAAAATAAGTTCTACCTTGGTTGCAAATTATGTGCAGCATACGATAGATTCTTTTCTGATCAGCATGGCAAAAAGATATGATGTTAAGGGAAAAACTTATTTTCGGTACCCCAATAAGTACTATTATACAGATGTTGGTTTACGTAATGCTCGTTTAAATTATCGTCAATATGATCCAGGGCACATTATGGAGAACATCATATACAATGAACTTATGCGTAGAGGTTATAGTGTAGATGTTGGCGTTGTAACGGATCGAAGCAAAGGGAAAAATCTTCAGAAGGAAATAGATTTTGTAGTAAATGATGCTGATCGAAAAATCTATATTCAGTCGGCATTTCGGATGGACACAGAACAGAAAACATCTTCTGAATTGGCTTCTTTAATGCTTACGAAGGATTTCTTCAAAAAAATAATTATTCGCATGGATATACCGCATAATTTTTACGATGAAAATGGTATTTTTCATTGCAATTTAATTGATTTTCTTTTAGGTCGAGTCGAGTTATTTTAAAAATATTGCCCACTGGCGCACCATGTAGAATCCTACATTGTACGTTGGTGAGCTTTTTCTTTGTGTTCAATTGTATTACAGTCTAAGAGTAGATTGTTGACTGCCTGATTAATTGAGTATGAAAACTAATAATCAAATTAAATGAAAAAAGTCAGAGCACAAGTTTGAATATAAAATTAGTCAAATTATATGTTACGACTTTTATAATATTCGCTATAGAAAGTGAGAAAAAGAGAAGATCAGTGTTGGAGCAGAGAGGAAGAAAAGATTCAGAGCGATGAAGTGGGCCAATGCGAAGGAACAAACTTTTGAGATGTGATTCTGAGTATGCGAGTATGAAATTCAAAACTTATTCTGGACTAGCATTCACTAATATATGCAAAAAGATAAAATGTTTAGTGATTATAAGCATAAAAAATGAGCATCACTATTTGTGACACTCATTTGAATCCGTTTAATTATTGAGCATTCATCTTTTGACGATATAAGTTACGACGATCTAAAGCTGTTAAACCTTTTTTACGGATACGAATCGCATCTGGAGTAACTTCTACTAATTCATCATCGTTGATCCATTCTAATGCTTCTTCAAGTGAGAAGATTTTTGGTGGAGTTAATAACATGGCTTCATCACGACCACTTGAACGGATGGCTGTTAATTTCTTGTTCTTTAATGGGTTAACATCTAAGTCGATGTTTTTAGAGCTTTGACCAATGATCATACCTTCATAAACTGGAGTTTGTGGAGAAATGAATAATTGACCACGTTCTTGAAGGTTCCATAAAGCGTAAGTCATAGCTTCACCTGTTTCAGTTGAAATCATAGCACCTTCCATACGTTGTGCAATTTCTCCTTTATATGGTTCATAACCACTAATACGACGTACTAATGTACCTTCACCATGTGTATCATTGATAAATTCTGAACGGAAACCTAATAGTCCACGAGTAGGTGCTGTATATACGATTTTAACATATCCATTTTCTTCAGACATGTCTTGCATAACACCCTTACGAAGATTTAATTTGTTGATGATTGTTCCTGAATATTCTTCTGGAGCTAAACATACAACTTCTTCGATTGGTTCTACTTTATGTCCATTTTCATCTTTGTGTAGGATAACCTCTGGCTTAGAAACAGCTAGTTCATAACCTTCACGACGCATATTTTCAATTAATACGGAAATATGTAATTCACCACGACCACTAACTTTGAAACAATCCGCTGAATCGGTTGGTTCAACCTTTAATCCAACGTTTACTTCTAGTTCTTTTTCAAGTCTTTCTTTTAAGTTACGACTTGTCACATATTTACCACTCTGTCCTGCAAATGGACTTGAGTTAACATGGAAGTTCATAGATAGAGTTGGTTCTTCAATTTCAATGTGTTCCATTGGTTCAATGTGATCGGCTGTACAGATTGTATCACCAATACTGATATCTGGCATACCCGCAATAACAACGATATCTCCTGAATGTGCTTCGGGAACGCTTGTTCTAGATAATCCTTTGTATACGAATAATTTAGATAAGCTTTCTTTGGCATTCAATCCAGATTGGTTACAACGAATATATTGTTGTCCTTGTTTTAAAACACCTGAATATAAACGTCCAATTCCTAAACGACCAATGTATTCATCGTATGCCAAGGCAGATACTTGCATTTGAAGAGGTTCTTCATCCATATCTGGATATACATCACAATGTTTTAAGATTGTATCGAATAATGGATCGATGTTGTCGCTTGGAGTTTTAAGGTCGTATTGAACACGTCCTTCTCTAGCTACACCATAAAGGATAGGGAAGTCTAATTGTTCGTCGTTCGCATTTAAGTCTAAGAATAATTCATAAACTTCATCGACAACTTCTTCAGCTCTTTGGTCTTTCTTATCGATTTTGTTAATCAATAGAATTGGTTTTAGACCAATTTCCAAAGCTTTTGATAATACGAAACGAGTTTGAGGCATTGGACCTTCACTAGCATCGACTAATAAGATAACTGTATCTACGGTACGGATAATACGTTCAACTTCACTTGAGAAGTCGGCGTGGCCTGGCGTATCTACAATATTAATTTTTACACCGTTATGAATAACGGAACAGTTTTTAGAATAAATCGTAATTCCACGTTCACGTTCTAGATCGTTTGAGTCCATGATACAGTTAACAACTTCTTCGTTGTCACGGAATACATCACTTTGTCTTAAAAACGCATCGACTAACGTACTTTTACCGGCATCAACGTGGGCGATAACGGCAATGTTAAGAATTTTTTCTTTATTGGACATACTGTCACTCACTTTCCTGTCAAAAACAGTACAATTATAAAGCAAGAAACCTTAAAACTCAATAAAATGTGCTATAATAAAACAAAAATTTTATGAAAGGGGTAACACCATGCAAGTACAATATATAAAAGAGTATTCAAATTGTCTGGATCGTGAAATGGAATATAAAATCTATGGTCAAGGCGGTAAATTATGTCTGGCCATTCCAAGTCAAAATGGACGTTTCTTTGAATGGGAAGATCGTGGTATGATTCATGAAGTTTCCAAATGGATCGAAGCCAATCAATTAACGATTATTACGTGTGATACTTTGGATTTAGAAACATGGTCTTATCCTTATAATACTAAGGTGCGTATGTTGAAACATGAGTTGTGGTTTGAATATATTCTTTCAGAATTGATTCCTAGTGTACAAGAGAAAATAAATAACTATGATAAATGGATGGTTACTGGAGCAAGTCTAGGGGCAACGCATGCCGCAAATTTGATTTTTCGTTTTCCAAAACAATTCGATACCTTATTAGCCCTATCTGGTATTTATGATACAGAATTATTCTATGGAGATTATCATGATGAAAATACATATCATAATAATCCATGTGCCTATATGAAAAATATGTCTTTAGACCATCCCTATATGGAATTGTATAAACAATCCAAATTGATCTTTTGTGTAGGACAAGGCAATTGGGAACAAGAATGTGTTGAATCCTTAAGACAATTCAGCACCATCCTTTATGATCAACACATCGAGGCTTGGTGTGATTTCTGGGGTTATGATGTCTATCATGATTGGCCTTGGTGGAAGGTGCAACTACAGTATTTCATGGAACAAATATTTAAGGAGTCGTAAGTATGATAAACAAAGTAAAAACAATTAAAAATGAATTGATATCACAAATGAACATGAAAGTTAAAGGAAATATTTATCATTGGACTCAAATTAATTTTGCGTTTAATTCCAACAAAATAGAGGGTTCGAGACTATCGAAGGATCAAACTGAACAAATATTTGAAACAAATAATATGTTTATTGAACCTAAAGATAAAGAATTAGTTCCTTTAGATGATGCACTAGAAGCACGAAATCATTTTCGGTTGTTTGATTATATGTTGAAGACAGTAGATGAACCATTATCAAAAGAAATGATGATTCAAATGAATATGATTTTGAAAAGAGGTACGTCTTATGAGGATAATCCAGCATATAATGTAGGTGGTTTTAAAGTAAGGGAAAATGGGATTGGAATGATAAATCCTTTTAAAACGACAAAACCAGCTGATGTTGAAACGGAATTAGATGCTTTGTTGGAAAAGTTTCAAAATAAAGGGGTTCTATCATTTGAAGATATTGTAGAATTCCATGTTTGTTTTGAAAGAATACATCCGTTTGGAGATGGAAATGGACGTACTGGACGAATGATTATGTTTAAACAATGTCTACAGAATAGTCATATTCCATTTGTACTGTTAGATCGAGATCGTGCATTTTATCTGCGTGGCTTAAAAGAATGGGATTTTGAAAGAAATTATTTGATTGATACTCTTTTAACGCAACAAGATATTTATGCATCTGTTTGCGAACAATTTGATATATTTAAAGATTTTGGTCAAAAAGAGTTGTCAAAAAATAAGATTGTTGATGAAAACGAACAATATGTTTTGTTTGAAATAGATGAAGGAATGTATCAACTTGTAGCGGATGATCAAGTCATTGGGGAAACAGAAAAGAATACTATTAAAGATGCATTAGAGTCAATCAAAAGCCAAAAAGTCAAATTAGATTTTTAAAGGAGTAGCGTGAACTACTCCTTTTGTGTTAGATGACTTTATGTTCTAGCCACTTATTTGATTTAAAACGAATGGTAAAGCTAATAGAATGGATTGTCCATACGGCTAAGGGTAAATATTGATGAATTAAATAGAGGAAACTGTTTGAAACATTTCATTAATGGAACAATGAGTCTTTTTAATTGTTCTTTGGTGTACATAATCAAAACTTCTTAAAAAATAAAAAAAGATATCTTTCGATATCTTAACCTACAAGGACTACATCACGGATGTTTGGTACTTCTTCAAGTAATAATTCTTTGATTCCACCTGAGAAATCTTCAGAGGCCATCATGCATCCTTGGCATGCGCCTTTGAAAGACACATAAACAACATTGAATTCATCAACTCCTAATAGTTCAATGTCGCCTCCGTCATGTTGGATATATGGACGAATCTTATCCAAACAATCATTAACAGCTTTACTATCTACTACAGTATCCATAAAATAACACTCCTAACTTATAAAAATAGTGGACATAAAATCAATGGGACAATAAGTCCTACCACAAATCCTCCAATGACTTCGACAAATTTATGACCAAGAACATTTTTTAATTTTTCTTGATAGATTGGATCATCAAAACGAAGTCCTGTCATTTCACGTAAATCTTTGACTAATTGTTGCGTTAATTCAATGTTTTTACCTGAATAATAGCGGACGTGACATGCATCATACATGACGATAAAGGAAAAGATAGTGGTTACGGCAAATATGGCTGAATCAAAGCCTTCCTGAATTCCTATGGAAAGGGAAAGGGCCGTTACGGTTGATGAGTGACTGCTTGGAAAGCCGCCACTTGCGATGACCCAGTGTAAATCCCATTTGCCAGTTCTATAATAATATACGACCGTTTTTCCGACTTGTGCAAGTACATTGCTCAAAAGAGCTGTAACAAGTGGATATAAGGACGATGGTATCATAAACTCACACTCCTAACAAAAATCATTATATCACACATTGTTAATTCGTGGTATAATCATCCTTAGGATAGCTATGGAGGGAAAATAAATATGATTACGTTAGATTTAAATCATGCTTTCTTAAAAGAAGATGTAAAGGCTTATCAAGATCAAGTTCGCGCAATTGATGAAGCTTTACAAAATGGTACTTGTAAGGGTAACGACTTTATCGGTTGGCTAAACTGGGCTAACAATTATGATAAAGAAGAATTTAGTCGCATTAAAGAGGTTGCCGCAAAAGTACGTGAAAACACAGAAGTATTCGTTGTATGTGGTATTGGAGGATCTTATTTAGGTGCTCGTGCTGCCATTGAAATGATGAATGGTTTATATGGTGACAACAAGCCTGAAATTATTTATATGGGAAACACTTTCTCATCTACTTATATTTCACAAGTTATGAACTATATTAAAGATAAGGAAGTTACTGTAAATGTTATTTCTAAATCTGGAACTACAACTGAAACAGCATTGGCTTTCCGTATCTTGAAACAATTTATGGAAGAAAAATATGGTGAAGATGCGAAAAATCGTATTATCGCTACTACAGACAAAGCTAGAGGAACATTGAAGGCTTTAGCGGATAAAGAAGGATATGAAACATTTGTAATTCCTGATGATATTGGTGGTCGTTTCTCAGTAATTACACCAGTTGGATTATTGCCAATCGCAGTAGCTGGAATCGATATCGATGCTTTGATGAAAGGTTTACATGATGGTATGGGTGAATATGGAGATGCAGATCTTGAAAAGAATGCAGCTTATCGTTATGCAGTAGCTCGTCGTATTCTTCAAAATCAAGGATATGATGTTGAACTATTAGTAAACTATGAACCTCAAATGCAGATGGTTGCAGAATGGTGGAAACAATTATTTGGTGAAAGTGAAGGAAAAGATGGAAAGGGTATTTTACCGGATTCAGTATGCTTCTCAACAGACTTACACTCTTTAGGACAATTTGTTCAGGAAGGTAAGAAAGTATTGTTTGAAACAAACTTATATGTTGAAACACCAATGATCGATTTAACATTCCCTAATGATGAAGCAAACGAAGATGGAATGAACTACTTAGCTGGTAAGAGTGTTGACTGGGCTAATAAAATGGCTGCCAAAGGAACATTACAAGCGCATGAAGAAACTGGTGGAGTTCCAAATATCTTATTAACTATGCCAGGTATGACTTCTTATGATTTTGGTAATATGTGTATGTTCTTCTTCAAGGCCATCGCAATGACAACTTTGATGAATGATTCAAACCCATTCAATCAGCCTGGTGTTGAAGTTTATAAAAAGAACATGTTCAAATTATTAGGTAAAGAATAATAATGAAAATAGAGATGTAAGCAAGTGTTTACGTCTCTTTTTTATACGTTTACAAATTAGATAAGACTAACCTCTACAGTGAATTTTATCTTTAAAATTTGACATGAAGCTCGTATAATAAACTATGGTATTGAATATCTATAAAGGAGGAAATATTAATGCCTAGAGCAAAACAGTCTATGGATGGAAATACGGCTGCGGCTCACGTTGCGTATGCTTTTACAGACGTTGCTGCAATTTATCCTATTACTCCATCTAGTCCTATGGCAGACTCTATTGACCAATGGTCTGCAGCTGGACAAAAAAATATTTTTGGAAATCAAGTAGTTGTAAGTGAATTACAATCAGAAGCAGGTGCTGCTGGTGCAGTTCATGGATCATTAGCTGCTGGTGCATTGACTAATACTTTCACTGCATCTCAAGGTTTATTATTGATGATTCCAAACATGTACAAGATTGCTGCTGAACAATTGCCTTGTGTATTCGATGTTTCTGCACGTACAGTTGCAACTCATGCATTGAACATCTTTGGTGATCACTCAGACGTATATGCTTGTCGTCAAACAGGTTTCGCTATGTTATGTGAAACTAACCCACAAGAAGTTATGGACTTATCTCCAGTAGCTCACTTAGCTGCTTTAGAAGGTAAAGTACCATTCATTAACTTCTTTGATGGATTCCGTACTTCTCACGAAATTCAAAAAATCGAAAAATGGGACTATGAAGATTTAAAAGAAATGTGTCCAATGGAAGCTGTTGAGGAATTCCGTAAACACGCTTTAAATCCAGAACGTCCAACTATGCGTGGTTCTCACGAAAATGGAGATATCTTCTTCCAACACCGTGAAGCATGTAACACTGCATATGATGAATTACCTGCTGTAGTTGAAAAATACATGGGTAAAATCAACGAAAAATTAGGAACAAACTATGACTTGTTCAACTACTATGGAGATCCTGAAGCAGATCGTGTAATCATCGCTATGGGTTCTATCAATGACGTTGCTGAAGAAGTTATCGACTACTTAACTGCAAAAGGAGAAAAAGTTGGTTTAGTTAAGGTTCGTTTATATCGTCCTTGGTCAAGCAAACACTTATTAAAAGTTCTTCCTAAGACAGCTAAGAAAGTTGCAGTACTTGACCGTACTAAAGAACCAGGTGCTCTAGCAGACCCATTATACTTAGATGTAGCTACAACACTTCGTGAAGCAGGATTAAATGACATCACTCTTTGCGGTGGTCGTTATGGTTTAGGATCTAAGGATACTCCACCTTCAAGTGTATTCGCTGTTTACACAGAATTGTTAAAAGACGAACCAAAACCTCGTTTTACAATTGGTATCGTGGATGACGTTACAAACTTATCATTGCCAGAAGTTAAACCAGCTCCTAACACTTCAACTCCAGGAACTGTTGAATGTAAATTCTGGGGTCTTGGAGGAGACGGTACTGTAGGTGCTAACAAGAACTCTACTAAGATCATCGGTGACCACACTGACAAATACATTCAGGCTTACTTCCAATATGACTCTAAGAAAACAGGTGGTATCACAATTTCTCACTTGCGTTTTGGAGACAAGCCAATCCGTAGCCCATACTACATTAACCAAGCTGACTTTGTAGCTTGTCACAACCCTTCATATGTAGTAAATGGATACAAGATGGTTCAAGACGTTAAACCTGGTGGTGTATTCATGATCAACTGCCAATGGTCAGACGAAGAATTAGACAAACACATGCCTGCTGAATCTAAAAAATATATCGCAGACAACAATATCCAATTGTACACAATCAATGCCATCGATAAAGCTATCGAAATCGGTATGGGTAAACGTACAAACACAATCTTACAATCAGCATTCTTCAAATTAGCTAACATTATGCCAATTGAAGAAGCCGTAGATTACATGAAAGCAGCTGCTAAGAAATCTTACTCTAAGAAGGGTGATGCAGTTGTAGAAATGAACTACAAAGCTATCGATGCTGGTGTAGGTGCAACTCACAAAGTTGAAATTCCTGCATCTTGGGCTAACCCAGAAGCTGATGCACCAAGACCTGAATTATCAGGACGTCCTGCAACAGTTAAGATGGTTAAAGACATCATGGAACCAGTTAACAAAATGGATGGAGATTCATTACCTGTATCTGCATTCGTTGGTAACATCGATGGTCAATGGGAAACTGGTGCTAGTGCTTACGAAAAACGTGGTACAGCTGTTACAGTTCCTGAATGGGATGCTGAAAAATGTATTCAATGTAACCAATGTGCATTCGTATGTTCTCACGCTACTATTCGTCCATTCTTATTGAGCGAAGAAGAAGTGAAGGCTGCTCCTGCACAAATCAAATTAGCTGATGTTAAACCAAAAGCTACAGAATTTAAATATACAATGAGCGTATCTCCATTAGATTGTATGGGATGTGGTGAATGTATCACTGTATGTCCAACACAAGCTATTAAGATGGTACCTCAAGAATCTCAAGCTGAACAACAACCAGTATTCGATTACTTAGTAGCTAACGTTTCTAAGAAAGATTCTGGATTTGCTGATGATACTGTTAAGGGTTCTCAATACAACCAACCATTGTTAGAGTTCTCAGGATCATGTGCTGGATGTGCTGAAACATCATATGCTCGTTTAATTACTCAATTATTCGGTGAACACATGTATGTATCAAATGCGACTGGATGTTCTTCTATTTGGGGTGGTCCAGCATCTGTATCTCCATATACAGTAAACAAAGATAGCTTACAAGGACCAGCATGGGCTAACTCATTGTTCGAAGACAATGCTGAACACGGATTCGGTATGCAATTAGGACAAAAAGTATTACGTGAACAAGCTATCGAAAAATTAGGTGCTATGAACGAAAGCGAAAAAGCAACTCCTGAATTCAAGGCTGCATTCGAAAAATTCATGGAAACTAAAGAAAATACTCGTACTAACACAGAAGCAACAAAAGCATTATTAGTTGAAGTAGAAAAAGCTGCTGAAGCTGGATGTCCAGATGCTAAAGCTGTATTAGACAAGAAAGAATACTTAGCTAAGAAATCTGTTTGGATCTTCGGTGGAGACGGATGGGCTTATGATATCGGATTCGGTGGATTAGACCACGTTCTTGCATCAGGTGAAAATGTAAACGTTATGGTATTCGATACAGAAATGTATTCAAACACTGGTGGACAGGCTTCTAAAGCATCTAACATCGGTGAAGTTTGTCAGTTCGCTGCAGCTGGTAAAGAAATGAAGAAAAAATCTTTAGCAGAAATCGCTATGAGCTACGGATACGTTTATGTAGCACAAATCGCTCTTGGAGCTAACCCTGCACAAGCAGTTAAATGTATTGCTGAAGCAGAAGCTTATCCAGGACCATCTTTAATCATCGGTTATGCACCATGTGAATTACACGGTATTGCTAAGGGTGGAATGAACCACTGTCAAGATGAAATGAAGAAAGCTGTTAAATCTGGATACTGGAACTTATTCTCATTTGATCCAGCTAAGAAAGAAGCAGGAAAGAACCCATTCACATTAACTTCTAAAGAAGGAGATGGAACTTACCAAGACTTCTTACACAACGAATCTCGTTACACTCGTTTAGTGAAACCATTCCCTGAAAGAGCAGAAAAATTATTTGCTAAATCAGAAGAAGTAGCTAAAGAACGTTACGAACACTTACAACGTTTAGTAGAACTTTACAAGTAAGATAATAAATGAAGAAGCTGATTGATTTCGGCTTCTTTTTTTTGTGAAAATTTTTTAAATTTCACTATAATAGTTTTAAGAGGTGTTTAATTATGAAAAAAGGAAAATTAAATCGGATTACAGATGTAGAAGGTGTATTGGTTGGACATAAAACAATTTGTTCTGGAACTCATCAAACAGGTGTGACATTTATTCGTACGGCTGAAGATGTGTTTCATCAAAAGTTAGCTTGTGGATGCAGCATTCTTAATGGTTTTGGAAAGACGACAGGCTTACCACAAATAATGGAGCTGGGAACACTAGAAAGCTATATTTGTTTGACAAACACTTTAAATGTGGGCGTTGTTCAACAAGCCTTAGTGGATATCATGGTTAAAGAAAATGAAGATTTAACAAGTGTAAACGTTGTCGTTGGAGAATGTAACGATGGATATCTAAATTCGATTCGTGATTGTGTTGTTACAAAAGAAGATGTATATGATGCGTATGCTGATTGTAAAAAAGAGTTTGAACTTGGCAGTGTTGGAGCAGGTCGAGGCATGTCTTGTTTTGAAATGTCAGGTGGTATTGGATCAAGTTCAAGAGTCTTTGAGATTGATGGAAATACATATACTCTAGGTGTACTTGTACTTTCTAATTTTGGCTTAAGAGAACAATATTTGTTAGATAAAGTAGAGGGGAATCAATTGCCTTTAGAACAAGAAAAAGGTTCGATCATGATGATCATTGCGACCGATGCTCCATTAAGTGATCGTCAGCTTCATAGAGTTTGTAACAGAATGCCAGTCGGTTTAGCTTTAACTGGATCGCATATGGGCAATGGTTCTGGGGATATTGCGATTGCGTTTAGTACCGCAAATCGTTTTGGGAATGAAGAAATCCATGCTTTGAAACAAATCAATGATAATAAGATCAATGTTGTATTTGATGCAGCGATTGAATCTTGTAAAGAAGCTGTGCACTTATCTTTGATTGAAAATGAAGAGGTAACTGGACAGTCTGGTCATGTTCGTAAATGTTTAAATCAAGTGAAGATTCAGTAGTCGAATCTTCACTTTTATGTTATATTTCATCTGGTGATTATATGAAGAAATTAATGTTTGATTGTGATGATACCCTTTATGATTTATCTTGGCCATTTCGCAAATGCATGGAAGAATTTCTTCCAAATGTAGATGTGGATATGAATCAATTTTATGCGGATTATCGTAAGTTTGGAGATATGATTTTTGATGATCTACAACAAGGAAAGATTACGATTGATGAATCTGGCATTTATCGTATCGAAAAAGCTTGTGAAAAGTATGATATTGAATTTTCTCATTCAAAAGCTGTAGAGTTTCAGTCTCGCTATAAATATTATCAGCATCATATTGAAATGGATGCACCATTGATTGATTATTTCACGAATTGTGAAGATGAACTTGCGATTCTAACAAATGGAGAGGACGCGCATCAAAGAATGAAATTAGAAGTACTTCATGTCTTTGATTATTTTAAAGCCTCTCATGTCTTTACAAGTGGACAGCTTGGGGTCGCAAAACCGGATGTGAATGCCTTTCAAAAGTGTATGGAAGCAATGCATGAAGATATTCATGAATGGTATTATGTAGGGGATAACTATATCAACGATATGCAGGGTGCAAAAAATGCAGGCATGAAGACGATTCATTTTAATCGTCATCATCAAGTAAGTGGTCCTTTGGCAGATCATGTCGTATATTCGGCTAAAGAGTTGGTTGAATTCATAAAAAAAGACTAGATTGAACTAGCCTAGTTAAGAATGTCATAATGGCATTCTTTTTTTCTACAATTCTTCCTCACCAATGATTTCATCCGACCATATTTCTTCTTGTTTGGTGTATTCAGTATAATCTTCAAATCTTTCAGTTAATGTTTGTTCATATTCATAGTATACATGAAATTATGTCTGATTTAAATAGGAGGTTAAGTAGGCATAAAATCACATTTGTGGTAAAATAAATCTGTATGTTTTAATAAGGAGTAATTATGTTTATAACAACAATTCATTCTATTGATTCATTAGAAAAATTAAAAAGGGCGAAGGTGGATGCCGTAATCATTGGTGTTGAACATTATTCCATTCGTTCGTGTATTACGGTAAAAAAAGAGGATTTACAGCTTTGGAAGAAGAAGTGTAAAAAGCTTGGCCTAAAATTATATATCAACTTCTTAAGATTATGTATGGATGAAGATCTATCGGGTGTTCGTGAATACTTTTCTATTTTTAAAGAATTGGATGTAGATGGTATTTACTATGCGGATGAAGGACTTTATTTTGAGGCAAAACAATTGGGTATTGAATCGAAATTGATTTATCAACCCGAAACATTGGTAGCTTCAAGTGCAGATGTAAATTTCTATATGTCTTTGGGGATTCAATCTGTATCTTTAGCACATGAGTTAAGTCTTGAAGAAGTAGTAAGTATTGGTACGCATAATCCGGATATAGAAATTTTAGTGCATGGCTATTTCTCAATTCTTTACTCAAGAAGACCTTTAGTCACTAACTATTTAGAAGCTGTGAATAAACCGGTATGTTCATTACCGTGTCATTATGATTTGATTGAACAAACGCGTGATGAGCGTATGCCAATTGTACAAGATGAAACGGGTACGCATATCTTTAGTGAAATGCCAATCAATTCATTACAGGAAATGTGGGATTTTACGGATGTAGGAATGCACCGCTTCCGCATTGATTCTTTATTCTTTGATGATGATTGGACCGTTGAAATCTTAGGTTTATATGATTTGGCTTTACAAGGTATTAAAATTACGGATGATGAATCAAGCAATCGTTGGTATTTAGAAGAGACAATTAAGAAAAAGGAGGAGCAAGTAAATGAATAAAATTGAATTATTAGCTCCTGCTGGAAATTTAGAAAAAGCGAAAATTGCGATTTTATATGGGGCGGATGCCGTATATATTGGTGGTAAACAGTTTAGTTTGCGTTCTCGTGCTAGTAATTTTTCCATTGATGAGATTGCAGAATTAGTCAAATTTGCGAATGCACATCATAGTCGTGTGCATGTAACTGTAAATATGCTTCCACATGAATCGGATCTAGATGGTATTGAAGATTATTTAAAAACGTTGGATTTGATTGGTGTGCATGCGATCATTGTGGCAAGTCCATCTATTATGATGTTGGCAAAAAAGCTTGGTTGCAAGTTTGAAGTGCATGTATCTACGCAGCATTCTTCTACAAACTCAAGTGCTGTAAGATTTTGGAAAGAAAAGGGTATGGATCGTGTCGTATTGGCAAGAGAATGTCAAATGGAGGATATTCGTTCGATTTGTGAAGAGAATATTCTTCCTATTGAAGTTTTTATTCATGGAGGCATGTGCATTTCTTTTTCAGGACGTTGTGTATTGAGTAATCATATGACACTTCGTGATGCAAACCGTGGTGGATGTGCACAAAGTTGTCGTTGGAAATATCATTTGATGGATGGTGAAACCGAACTTAGTGATCCAACAAATTTATTCTCCATGTCTTCAAAGGATTTACAAGCAGTTGATTATATTGAGGATTTCATCCATATGGGTGTAGCGTCTTTGAAAATTGAAGGGCGTATGAAAAGTGCTTATTATTTAGCTACGGTTGTTTCTAGTTATCGTATGTTGATTGATTACATTTATGAGCATGGTCATGCGGATGAAAAAATCATTGAGCGTGTAAAAAAGGAAATCGCAAAGGCAGAGAACCGACCGACAGGACCGGGCTTCTATAATGGGCTTCCTGGATATAAGGTGCAGTTGTATCAAGATCATGATGAAACAGTAACACAGGAATATGTAGCCATTGTGCTAGATTATGACAAGGAAAGTCAGATGGCAACTTTACAGGTGAAGAATCATTTTATGCCAAATCAAGATTTAGAAATATTTGGTCCTCACATTCAAAGTACGATCGTACATGTTTCAGATGTATATGATAGTGACAAGAATGTATTAGAGGCTTGTAATAAGCCGATGCAGATCGTATATACGAAGTGGTCTGGGCCTATTGAAGTCGATGCAATGATTCGTAAGATTAGATAGTGGAAGAGGTAAGTAAAGATGAAATTAAGTCAGAGTTTCTTTTATACATTAAGAGAAAATGCGAAAGATGAAGATAGCGTATCAAGTAATTTATTGGTGCGTGCAGGAATGATCAAGAAATGTTCAAACGGAATTTATATGATCATGCCTATGGGAAAGAAGGTTCTTTCTAAAGTTGAAAATATTATTCGTGAAGAAATGGATGCGAAAGATGCACAAGAATTATTGATGCCAGCGTTGATTCCGGAAGATGTATATGTACAATCGGGTCGTCGTGAAGCATTTGGTTCTAATATGTTTTCATTAAGTGATCGTTATAATAAGCGTTATGTGTTAGGTCCTACTCATGAAGAATTGTTTGCGGTAGCGAGTAGTATGGATGGTAAATCTTATAAGGATTTCCCATATAACTTATATCAGATTCAAACGAAATATCGTGATGAAACGCGTCCTCGTTATGGATTGATTCGTGTTCGTGAATTTATCATGAAGGATGCGTATACATTTGATGTGGATGAAGCTGGATTGGATGTGGCATACAATAAAATGTATGATGCATATTGCCGTATCATGGATCGTTTAGGATTGGAATATAAAATCGTTAAAGCGGATACGGGAGCTATGGGTGGTTTATTATCTGAAGAATATCAGGCTCTATCAAGTATTGGTGAAGATGTTGTTGTTGGCTGTGTTGGTTGTGACTATTCGAGCAACTTAGAAATCACAGAAGTAGTAGACACAATGGAAGATTCTTGTGAAGAAGAACTTTCTATGGAAGTTGTTGATACACCTAATGCGAAGACAATTGAAGAAGTAGCTGCTTTCTTTGGTAAGAAGGAAAGTGATTTTGTCAAAACATTACTTTATAATGTAGATGGAAAAGTCATCGCATTCTGTATTCCTGGTGATCGTGAATTGAATGAAACAAAGGCATTGAAGTTATTGGGTGCGAATGAAATGGAGCTTGCTAGCTTTGAACAAGTAGAACAAGTTACACATGCTCGTGTTGGTTTTGCAGGTCCAGTCGGTATTGATTGTCCAGTCTATATGGATCGTCAAATCAAGCATATGAAAAACTTCATTGTAGGCGCTAACCAATCAGATCGTCACATTAAGAATGTGAACTGTAAAGATTTTACGCCTGTTGAAGTGGCAGATCTTTGTCAGGTAAAAGAAGGGGATATTTGTCCTAAGTGTGGCAAGAAATTAACTTTCCAACATGGTATTGAAGTTGGTAACTTATTTAAATTGGGTACTAAATATTCGAAGAGTATGAATCTTTACTATACAGATGCCAACAACCAATTACAGCCAGTTTGGATGGGAAGTTATGGTATTGGTCTAGAAAGATGTATGGCTGCCGTTGCAGATCAGCATCATGATGATTTTGGTATTAAATGGCCAATTGAAATTGCACCATTTAGACTTGCGATTGTTCCAGTATCTTTAAAGGATGAAGAACAAGTTAAGATTGCCAATGATCTATATGAATATTGTAAAGAACATAAGTTCGAGGTTATTTTAGATGATCGTAATGAGCGTCCAGGTGTTAAATTTAAAGATATGGAATTGATTGGTGTTCCTTATCGTATTACGGTAGGTCGTGGTGTCAAAGAAGGAAAATTAGAGTGGACAGATCGTTATACAGGTGAAAAGAGTGAAATTGCGATTGAGGATGTATATTCTGAAATCGAAAAAGTATTTGCCATGTAAACGCTTGTACTTGAGATATAAACAAAAAATTTAGAATCACATTTACTTTCAAAGTTTTTTCATGTATATTAGTCATAGTTAAAGGAGTGTAATTATGCAGAATAAAATTGAAATTTTTAACAATCAGGTTATTATCAACTACAATTTGGCGTATCTAAAGAGTCGTGAGGTTTTATTAAAGTCTCATACATTCGCAAAATTCGTTCAATATTTCATTGAATATCAGGAAACAGATAATGCGAATATGTATGCTTATTTGACAAAAAATGGTGAATTATCTTCTAAAGAAGCAGCTTATGATTTCTGTCATTTCTTACGTTTATTGTCAATCTTTACTTGTGAAGAATTAAAAGATGAATATTATCTTTCAGATAAAGATGCAACTTTAGATGTTATTGAAGAGATGTATCGTACTTGGCGTTCTTTACAACGTTTTGGATATATGAAGAGTGATAATTCAACGGATTTTGGTATTAATACATTAGTGGCATTTGACTCAGCTTCAAATGATTTATTACTTCGTACATATCGTTTGTTTGAAGAAAAATTAATGGGAAGACCAAACTTAGTGTATCGTCAGGTTCAAGCTGGAACAAATGCATGTTTCTCTGTTCACACTTTGGATAAAGTATGGGCTGATGAATATGCTGCATTACAAGATATTCCAATGATCGATACTGTAATGTTAAGAACTCCAATGATTTTGCATCCAAAATCAAGTAAACGTACAGGTATGTTTACTGAAATTGATACACAGCCTATGACATATTTCAAAAAGGGAGAATCAAACTGGTTCTGTTATCCTTGTAAAGTTGGAGCTTTATTATGTTTCGTATACTTCAACTCAAAATATATGTCAAGTGCATTGAGTATGGCTAACTTATTTGAATTAGCTACTAAAGAAGAGAGTGCGCAAAAACCAGATCTTGTTGTTATTTTTGGTAACGATGATGGAAATGATGCTACAAACTTCTATTATGATGATGCAAATGATATTTGGGTAGGATGTATCAGTGATAATCCTCGTATCGAATACTTTGGATATTTAAAGAAAATGTGTTTAACATTACACAACTTGGCACAAATGAAAAAGGGATGGTTACCGATCCATGGTGCTTTCGTAAACATCTATTTAAAGGATGGAACAAAGAAAGGTATCATGTTGATGGGTGATAGTGGTGCTGGTAAATCTGAGTCGATTGAAGCATTGAAAGCGGCAGCCGGAGATATGATTCGTGAAGTTGAAGTTGTGTTTGATGACATGGGAACAATTCACTTAGAAGATGGTGTTCCATATGGTCAGGGTACTGAAATTGGTGCTTTCATTCGTCTAGATGACTTGGATCCAGGTACTCCATATCGTGATATGGACCGTTCAATTTTCATGGCTCCAGAAAATCCAAACGCACGTATGATTCAGCCAGCAGCTCCATATCGTGTTGTTGTTCACAACCATAAAATTGACTTATTTGCATACGCAAACAACTACACAAATGAATTTGGTCTAAAGAAATTAACTGTACAAGAAGTAAAAGATACTTGTAAATTAGGTAAACGTATGGCTTTGGGTACTACTCAAGAAGTTGGTATTTCAACTACATATTTCGCAAACCCATTTGGTCCTATGCAAAAACAAGAACTTTGCGAACCAATCATCGACACAATGTTCCAGGCTCTAGAAGATAATGGAGTATTTGTAGGTGAAATCTATACGCACTTAGGATTCGATAAATCAAACCGTAAAGGTTTAAATATTGCAGCTCAGCAATTATTAGAATTTATCCAGAAAAAGGATTAATATGTTTAACAACGATTCTATGAATTATTATTCAACAAGCACTTTAAAAAGTGCTTTGTTGAAGTCTTATGCATGGATGGCTATTGCCTTATCCATTACAGCAGTTGTATCTTATGGTCTATATGCTACAAATGCTTTAATGATTTTATTGAGTGCCATGCCATTTCTGTTTATGTTGTTTGTGATTGCACCATTTATCTTGTCGATTGCCTTTGGTGTATCTATGGCAAGATCTACATCAAGTACAGGTATGAAGGTTATGTTAGTGCTTTATGCCATCTGTATGGGTGTTTCACTTACTTCTATTGGCTATGTATATGATGTCGCTACAATTGGTACTGCTTTTCTAGTCAGTGCAGTTTACTTTATTAGTTTAGCTGTTATTGGTACAACATCTAAAAAAGATTTTACAAGCTTTGGCTCATTATGTATGATTGGACTTTTTGTATTGATTATTACACAATGCTTTATGATGCTATTTAGAGTCAGTATGGATGTTCGCTTACTTTCTATCCTTACTCTATTGATTTTTACAGGCATCACCGTTTGGGATGTTCAAAGAATGAATCGATTGTTGATTCAATCGGATGGTTCTGTCGTAGCACAAGATAAGATTGCCATCTTCATGGCATTACAATTGTATTTGGATTTCTTGAATATCTTCTTAAGAATCTTACAATTGATTGGCATGGGAAATCGTAATAATAAGTAGATGAAAAGGAAATGTGTTTTAATGATACATTTCCTTTTTTATATGTTCAATGAAAATAAAAATGGAGTAGTGTAATACTACTCCAAAGGTTTTTGATAGAAGTTTCCGTAGAAGTTTACTGTATTGTAAGTATTGATCAATACTTTAGGATCAACTTTTCTTACGTTATCGACAACATCTCTTAATTCATAAGTAGAAATAACGGCTTTACATACATAATACTTACGATGGCTATATGCTCCATAACATTCAAATACGCTCATACCATGACGACAAGTGGCCATAAAGGCATCGATAATTGGGTCTGGATCGTTTGTCGTAAATTCAACGGTAATTTGTGCATAGCGTTGATATAAAGATGAGATTGTCTTTGTAGATAAGAATTGGAATAGAATGGAATATCCTGCATAGATCCATCCACATAAGTATCCAAAGATAACAATCATAGCGCAGTTATAGAAGAATACATAGTCCCATATGCCTCTATGAATCTTACTAGAAACGTATTGGGCAATGAAATCTGTTCCTCCAGTAGATCCTCCAGCTCTTAGGGATAGGGAAATGGAGAAGCCCCATAAGAAGCCTCCAAATAGAACGTTTAAGATTTGATCTTCAAAGAAGGGTTCAAAATGGAAGATAGAAATAAAGAAGGATACTAGAAAGAATTGCACACAACTCAAAAATGTGAATCTGGGTGAGATGTGTTTGTAGCATAGAATGGCTGCTGGAACATTTAAAGCGATGATTCCAACTTGAGTAGGAAAATTAATGTTTACTAGAGCACAGACTTTATTGATTAATAGAGCAAGTCCTGTAAATCCTCCTGAGATCAAATTGCACGGCGCCATAAATACATTCATGATATAACATTGCATAAAAGCACTAAATACAATCATTATGGTCGACGTTAATAGTCTTAGCTTCTTTTCTTTTTGAAGCTGGTGAATAATGTGTTGCATAATATAAAATACCTCTTGTTTATTGACCACATTATAATAGGTCATTTGTCAAATAAGTTCAACCAAAAATGAAAAATGTATGGTTTTTAAAAAAATGTAAAAAAGCTCAATTGTAAAACTAAATCCCATTGAGAAATAGTAAATACTACGAGGTTGAATTTAGTAATTCCAAATTTACTGAATTTGACCTCATTTTTATGTGTTTTTTTGTGAATTAAGTATAAAATATCATTGAATATGGATTTTTTGCACGAAAAAAGAGTATAGGAAAGGTTGAGGTGAAATACTAATTTTTTTTGAATTGGTAAATCCCATCCCTGTTGTGTTATCCA
>OLQV01000385.1_pt1 | contig 42871 bp, 34 predicted proteins | sample 1672371 | NCBI WGS metagenome assembly OLQV01 (sample SAMEA3136676, study PRJEB25190) | human gut metagenome
TGCGAATCGTGGTGTCGGCGCACATTTTGCCGTTCTCGTCCAGAATGACTGCCTTCGTGTAGGTGGAACCTACGTCGCATCCGCCAAAGTATTTCATAGTTATCTATATCCTTTCCTTCAATTCAATAAATGATTACATGCAAACATCGTCTGCGAAGTCGAGCAGCGTCTCGTCGACCGGCTTGGCGTTCATGACGGTGTCCATATAGCTCGAGACCGTGTCGCGCATGGTGCGGCGCGAAACAGTACGCGGATCCATCAGGTCGTGCGGGATCCAGATCAGGTGCAGACCCAGCTCGCGGCCCTGCTCGTCGAGCAGGCCCTGAACGGTAGCCATGTTCTTGCACGCGACGTGCTGCCACATGATGACGATGCCCGTGTTCCAAGCCTCACACTGACGCCACAGCTCGGTGACGACGTTGTGGTAACCGCCGTTGGTGTGGCGGCGCATGACCATGCGCTCGTACAGACGGGCCATGTCGCGCAGCGCCTCGGTCTCATCGGAGGTGTTGAGGTGCTTGGTGAAGTTGAGGGACTCCATCTCAACGACGACGTTGATGCCCCAGCTGTTGGCCAGCCAGTTGGAGAAGTTGGCGTAGTAGTGCGGGGGGCAGCTCCAGGTGATGGCACGATAGCGCATCTTGTTGTGCCAGGCCTGCTCCTTGTTCTTGTAGCCCTTGAGGAGGATCTTGTTGACCTTCTCGCAGGACTTGATGGTACGCGGATCGAGACCGCCGTCCATCTCGTAGCACCACTTGCGGAACAGCTCGTAGCTCGGGCCGATCAGCTGCGGATAAGCGGTCTTGTTGATCTCCCACTTCTGCAGCTCGTAGTCGGTCTCGGTGTTGAAGCGCTTCATAGCGGTGAAGTAAGAATCCCAGTTCCACTTCTCGCCGGTCTGCTTCTCGATGAAGCGGATGCACTCCTTGACGTCTTCCACAGCGGCGTCGAGCGTCAGCTCGTCCTCGTAGCGGACGGGGAAGCACAGGTGATGCACCGGGATATCGGGGAAGCGGCGGGAGAAGTAGCTGGATGCCATGACGGAACCGTCACACGGCATGGAGCTGGAGATGTAGCAGCTGCCCAGATGCGGCAGGGCGTCGATGACGAGCGCGCCGCACTCGGACGTCGGAACCGGGCAGGTATCGGCCGGGAGACCGAAGGACTCGACGGCGTCGATGTACGGGATGCAGGTGAGCTGGTCGATCTCGGAGACCAGGAACACCGGCAGCAGCTGGTGCGGGATGCCGTATAGGGTCGGGAAGCCGGCCATGATCTGCGCCATGGTCATCTCGTCGATCAGAACGAGCTTGCGGTTGAGCTCGTCACTGTTGCCGTTGCGCTTATCGCCCTTGGCGAGAATGACAAGGTTCTCAGCGACGTAGCGGTAGATGCAGTAGGTGAGCTCGTGGCTCATGCGCAGGTTGGAGCCGCGCAGGCCGAGGATGTTCTTGTCCATGAAGCTGTGGCAGCAGAAGTAAGACACCATCCAGCGATAGTACAGCGTCTGGTTCATAGCCGGGATCAGGTCCTTGGAGAAGGACATGAGCAGCATGACCCACAGACGAGCCCATTCATAGAAGTCATAGACCGTGTCCTTGATGCCGCGCCACTCACGACGCACGGTGCACATGGCGCCGTCGCGATACAGGCGGCCGAGGTGACGCTCACCGTTGAGGATGAGGTCGATCTTGTCCTTCATAGAGGCAGCCGCAAAGGACTTGTACTCTTCTTTGATACGGTCACGGTCGGAAATGAGGATGTTCTTCCAGCCCTCACCGAACTTTTTCCAGTCGGTCTCCTTGAACATGTCCCAGAAGATGCCGCCGACCAGTTTCAGGTTCTCTGCCTGAGCAGCCCAGTCCATATTGTCTTTCGCTTTGAAGAATTTCGGATTGGGATATTTCACCTTGCCCATTACTTGGCACCCCTTTCTCTCTGGATCTTCTTGATCTCCAGGCTCTCCACGAACGCCTGAACGCGCGTGCGGAGCTGACCCGAGTAGCCGTTGTTGTACACACGGTCGATACTCAGGACCGGCCAGCCGTACTCAGTGTTGAGCACGTAGCTCGCCAGAGCACGCTCGAAGCCCCAGTAGTCGCAGTATTTCATCTGCTCGTAGATGATGCCGTCCGCCTTGTACTCGCGCGCCAGACGGTCAGCCGTCTCACGGCGCTGGTGCACCTTCTCGTCGGAGATGTAACGAGCGCACTCGCTGGTCTCCATGTAGTGGCGGCAGATCTGACGCAGGACGTCTTCCTCGTCGTTGAGCTCGATGACCTCGCGGCCCGGCGTGCTGCCGAAGCAGAAACGGTCGGACACGACGAGCGCGCCGCAGCCCTCGATGAGCTTCGTCAGGCTGGGATCGTCGATCTCGCTGCCGACGATGGCAACGCGGGCACGGTACGGGCTCTTGGCGTCCGGCTTGCGCTTTTTGAGCTCAGCGAGCGTCTCGCGCAGGTAGGGCAGGATGAGCGCCTTCGGGCAGGCGTAGCTCACGAGGTTGAGGATGTGGAACTCATAGCCCGTGATGATCGGATTGTCAAGCTTGCGCATCTCAGCGATCTCGCTGATGATCTTGCAGACCTCGTTGTGCTCGGCGACCGCCTTGCGCAGCGCCTCGTCGGAGGTGTCAACGCCGAAGGTCTCGGTCAGACGGTTGAGCACGTGCTCGCGCATCTGCGTGGTGTAGGCGTCGATGTAGTAATCGGTCACCTTGAGCGGCATGTCGGTATGCGTGACAAAGAACTTCTCCTTGCTGTTGACCTTCAGGACCTCGAAGTGCTCCATCGCACGGTTCATGGCCGAGCAGGCATCCACACCGATCAGCGCATCCAGGAACTGATAGCCGCCCTCGATCGCACGCTCGACGAGCGCACGTGCGTAGTCACAGGTATAGTTGGACATGTAGTACGTCGAGATATCCAGCGAACCGGTCTTGGGAGCTCTGAGTCGCACAGAGATGCAGTTGTCTACGTTGAGGAGGACCTCCGGAATGTGATAGCAGGTGTAGCCGAGGACGATATTGCCGTCCGCCTGAGCCTGCCGAACCAACTCGTTGTTGGCGTCTTCCAGAAGGTTTTCAAAGTAGATCAGATGCTTCAGATCTTTCAAATGTTTCCCCTTCCTTCCTGATGTTTGTGTTTCTGGACGTGGTATTACCAGATTTCAGTATTATCATATAGCAGTAGGCACAAAAAATCAACGATATGTGTTTCAATTTTAACATTTTCGGAAAATTGCCGACTTTCTTCCTTGACAGTTCGTCAAAATGATGATATTTTCATACCAAAGGGCACGTGGTAATACCAAGCACGTTTAAGTCCATTCAGAGGTGAATATGATGGGATTCGATAGGATCGAGGCAGTATCACTCACGGATCAATTTGTGCAGAAGATCGAGGCCATGATCATTTCCGGAGAGCTTGTTCCCGGTGACCAGCTGCCGCCGGCGCGCGAGATGAGCGCACGCATGGGCGTGAGCCGTCCGGTGATCTCGGCCGGCCTGGTCGAGCTTGAAAAAATGGGGTTTGTGGAGATCGTCACGCGGCAGGGCGTCTACGTCAGCGATTACCGCAAGAGCGGCTCGCTCGACACGCTCACGGCGCTTTTGAACTATAACGGCGGCGTCATGCGCGACGACGAGGTGCGTTCCCTGCTGGAGGTGCGCGGTGCCAACGAGTGCCTGTGTGTGAAGCTTGTGGTCGAGCGCGCCACGCAGGAGGAGCTCGATGGGCTCGCGCCGCTGCTCGATGCGATCAAGAGCGGAAAGACAGATGAGGAGCGCGCTGAGGCGACGTTTCAGTTCCACCATACGCTGAGCGTGCTGTCACGCAACGCATTTTTGCCGCTGCTGTATAACTCTATTCATACCTACGGGCTGCATTTCTGGAGTCTGTACAGCCGGCGCTACGGCGGCAACCGCCTGTACCAGAATAAGCTCGAGCTCTACTGTGCGCTGCTCGACCGGGACGCGGAGCGCGCGCAGGCGTTCACCGTTGATATGCTCGACAGCGTCGCGAACGGAGCGTTCCCGCTCTACAGCGATGCGCAGCAGTGACCGGGATCATCAGAGCGAAAAACCTCCGGCAGTTTGAACTGCCGGAGGTTTTTGTGCAAAGTGCTGTTTTCAGATGACGTAGTCGTTCGCGGCGCGCGCCGTCTGCTGCTCGAGCAGATCCTGCAGCGTGATGCCATCGAGATAATTGCGGATGACCCGCTCCAGCCCCTCCCACATGGGCAGGGTGGCGCATGCGCCGCAGCGCGGGCACGGGTTCGGGTGCTGATCAAGACAGGCGACCGGGGCGAGGCCGCCTTCCGTCAGGCACAGGATCTCGCCGACGGTATACTCCTGTGGCGCGCGCGCCAGCCGGTAACCGCCCTGATAGCCGCGCGTTGTGCGCAAAACGTCCGCTCTGCCGAGCATGGGAACGATCTGCTCGAGGTATTTTTTTGAGATGCCCTGACGCTGCGCGATATCCTTGAGCGCGACGTAGCCGTCACCCTGATGCTCCGCGAGGTCGAGCATCATGCGCAGGGCATAGCGCCCCTTGGTGGATATTTTCACGGGAAAGCCCCCTTAATTTCCGAGTATACTATAATAATAACATATGAATACTAGGTTTTCAAGCGCGCACGTGAAAATTTATTGCGCAGGGGAATGCTTGACAGGTGCTTGACAAACCGTTATGATGTGCGCGAGGGCACGTTTTGAGCGGCATGCACTGTGCGGCCGCGCGTGCGCGTATCAGGCGGAAATCCGCGTGCCCGGAGGCGCTATGAACATCCGAATGAAAAAGCTCTCGCAGTACGTTGCGCCGACCATTCTCGGCAACTGCGCCTATTTTCTCTTTACGATCATCGACGGCATCTTCGTCGGGCAGGGCATCGGTACGGACGCGCTCGGTGCGATCAATCTGGTGTGGCCGTTTGTGATGGTGCTCAATGCCTTTGTCATGCTTACGGTCGTCGGCGGCGTGACGGTGTCGGCCGTGCGCATCGGCCGCGGGGACATCACGGGGGCAAACCAGGCGTTCATGCACTCGCTTGCCGGGACACTGACGGTCGCAGTCGTCATGATGCTGGTCGGCACCTGCCTGACATCGGAGATCGCGACGCTGCTCGGCGCGAACGAGACGTATCACCGGCTCGTATGCGACTACCTGTTTTGGTATTCGCTTTTCGCCGTGCCGTCAGGCATGATGACATTTTTGAATAACTACTGCCGCAACGACGGCTCACCTGTGCTTGTGAGCGTCGCCTCGATCGTCTCGACAGTCATCAATATTTTCCTCGACTGGCTGTTCGTGTTCCCGCTGCAAAAGGGACTGATGGGCGCGGCCGTTGCGACCGGCATCTCACAGACCTGCGGGATGCTGATCGTGTCGTCGCACTTTTTCCTGCGCCGCGGCAGGCTGCGTGTCGGACGATTTCGGCTTTCCGGAGCGCTTGTGCGCAAGCTCCTGCTGCGCGGCACGCCGGAGGCAATTGCGCAGTTTGCCGTCCCGGTGGCGACGCTGTGCACAAACTATGTGCTCCTTGCCCGCCTCGGTGATATGGCCGTGAATGCCTATTCGATCATCTGCTATGTGGCATCGTTTTCCGCGGCGGTCTTCATCGGCGTCTCGTGCGGCCTGCAGCCGCTGTTCGGCCAGAGCTACGGTGCGCGCGATGCGCAGGATCTCAAGTGGTATTTCCGCGCCGGTGTGCTTATTGACCTCGTCGGCAGTGCGCTCATCAACATCGTGCTGCTGTTTGTCGGCGGGCCGATCTGCAGAATGTTCGGCGCGGACGCCCAGACGCTTGCCTGCACCGTGGCATATATGCCGCGCTATGCGTGGGGCTTCATCATCATGAGCGTGAATACGCTTATATCAGCCTACTTGTATTCGACCAAGCGCACGAAGCAGGCAGTCATTTTGAATCTGTGCCGCAGCTTCCTGTTGGACAGCGTGATCATCTTTGCCGTACCGGCTGTTTTCGGCGGCAGCGCCGTCTGGCTGACGATGGGTATCTATGAGGGGCTGGCGCTGGTGCTCGGCATCGTACTCCTGCGCACCTCGGAGCGCAACGGCATTGTGTTCCGCTGAAACTGCATAGCAAAAGGCCGTCGGTCGGAACACCGGCGGCCTTTTGCTGTCTCGATTTATTTGCCAACGCAAAAGCGCGCGAAGATGCGGTTCGTAATGTCCTCGCGGATGGAGGCGCCGGTCAGTTCGCCGATGGCGGACATGGCCTCCTCGGCCTCGGTGAGCACGGCGTCCGGCGTCACGCCCTGCAGCATTGCCTCACGTGCAGCGCGCAGCGATTCCAGCGCCCGGCCGATGGCCTCGGCGTGGCGGGCGTTGGTGAGGATTTCACCGGCCGGCGCGTCCGGAGCGGGGAAGTGCTCTGCCACGGCGCGCTCGAGCGATGCAAGCCCCGTGCGCTCCTTCGCCGAGAGTACGCACACGGCGTCAAACCGTGCTGCAAGCGCCTCCGGCTGTACAGCAGCGGGCAGATCTGACTTGTTGAGTACCGCGATGCGCACCTGCGCGGCCTGTGCCGCGTCGATGACCTGATGGTCATCCTCATCGAGCGGGTGTGCTGCGTCAAACACCGCGATGGCAAGCGCCGCGTCTGCGGCTGCATCCAGCGCACGGTTGACGCCGATGGCCTCGACGGGGTCGGCCGTGTCGCGCAATCCGGCGGTGTCGGTCAGGCGCAGGAGCACGCCGCCGAGCGTGACGCGCGCGTCGATCGTGTCGCGGGTCGTGCCGGGCACGTCGGTCACGATCGCGCGCTCATAGCCGAGCAGGGCGTTGAGCAGGGAGGACTTGCCCGCGTTCGGGCGGCCGAGGATCACGGCGGGCACGCCGCCGTGGAGCACATTTGCCCGGGAAAACGTGTCCAGCAGGCGCTGGAGCTGGTCGATGCAGCCGGTCAGCGTGGCCTCGTAGGTGCTGAGCTGAAAGTCCGGGATGTCCTCATCGGGGTAGTCGATCACGGCGTGATAGTGACTGGCGATGTCCTGCAGCGCATCATATACACTTTGTGCGCGCCGCAGCACCGCGCCGCCGAGCTGACCGGCGGCATTTTTCGCATCGCGCGTGGTCTCGGCGTGGATGAGGTCAATGACGGCTTCGGCCTGCGTGAGATCCATGCGCCCGTTGAGAAAGGCGCGCTTGGTAAACTCCCCGGCCAGTGCCTGCCGCGCTCCGGCGGCGAACAGCGCCTGCAGCCCCGCACGCAGCACAGCCGGCGAGCCGTGACACTGCAGCTCTGCCGTGTCCTCTCCGGTATAGCTGTGCGGGCCGCGGCTGACGGTGCACAGACAGAGGTCAAGTGTCTGGCCGTCGGTGTCGCAGAACGCGCCATAGACGAGCTGGCGGTTCGGCGCCTCGGACATGGGGCGGCCGTTGGCGGGGTGAAACACGCGGTCGATGACGGCGAGCGTCCCGTCACCGGACAGACGCAGGATGCCGATCGCGGACAGGACGTTGCCGGTCGCGATGGCGGCGATCGTATCAGACATGTAAAAACTCCTTTGTGCAGATCGGCGGAGCCGCAGGCTCCGCCGATCGATTCATAAAATGATAAAGTTCATGTTTCCGCGCGCAGGATCGCTTCCCGCAGCTGCGTGAAAACGGTCGCAGCTTGCGCGCGTGTCGCTTGACCGAGGGGGAGGAAGTACCCCTTTTCGTCGCCGGAGATGATGCCGGTCATGCGCATAAGCTCCACACCCTCAAGCGCCCAGCCGGAGACTGCATCCATGTCCTTGAACACGACAGGGTCTGCGATCGTCGGGAGCGTCGTACCGGTGCTCTGCACATAGCGGGCGACGATGGATGCCATCTGCTCGCGCGTGATCGGCGCGTTTGGCTCAAAGCGTCCGTTTCCGGTGCCGCTGACGACATCATGCTGCGCGGCCCACTCTACAAAGGGGGCGTACCATCTGCCGATTTCGACGTCGTTAAAGGATGTGCCGGGATAGGCATCCTCATCGATCTGCGCAAGCTGCCCCAGCACGGTCACGAACATACCGCGCGTGAGCACGGTGTCCGGAGAAAAGCATCGGTTGCCGATGCCGCTCATGAGCTTGTTGACAGTGGCATACTCCACGTAAGGCGCATACCACGCCGTTGCGGGCACGTCCACATAGCGGGTGACGTAAGCGCCCGCCGACAGCAGCAGTGTGCCGGCCTGCGTGCAGGTGATCGTGGCCTGCACGTTTTCGCACGCAATGTAGCGGTGCGCGGTTTGCAGCGCACCGGTTGCGGCCTGCCTGCCGTCGGTCGCGTCAACGAGCGCGCCGGACGCAACACTCACGGCGGCGTCACCGCTCAGGACGGTGAAGCAGTCGCCGGTCTTGAGCTCCACCGTGTTTCCGGCGAAGATCGTGCAGATGCGGCTCTTTCCGGCGTCGGTGCTCAGGGAGGCATCATACGTCTGCAGCGCCTTGTCAAGCGCTGCCTGTACGGCGGTGCGTGCGGTTTCCTCGACGCGGGCGAGCAAGTCGGACGACCACGTCTGCACATAGCTGCGTGACAGCAGCGGATCCTGCCGGCTGCCGGCGTTGGCTGCCAGCACGGGCATGGAGCCGCCGAGCAGCACAAGAATCAGCAGCAACGAGATCAGTCGCTTGATTTTCAAGGGGCAGACCTCCTTTGGCGGTCGTGTCAGGCTTTTTTGGTCTTGGCGGCACGGGCTTCCGCCTCGTCCTGATTCTCGGCGATGTAGTAGCCGAGTGCCAGCAGGCTGTCCGAGAAGTGGATGTTCTCGATGATGGGCTCGGCATCCTTGACCTGCAGCTCGGTGTTCGTGAAGTTCCAGATGGCTTTCACACCGACGGAGCAGATCTCGTTGGCAACGTCGTTGGCCATGGCCTTCGGCACACAGAGCACGGCGACGTCCGGCTGGATATCCGCGAGGATATCATCGAGTGTGGAGAAGTCGTGCACGACGATGCCGTGCATTTCCTTGCCGATGAGGTCGGGGTTGATGTCGAACGCAGCCTTGAGCGTGAAGCCATACTGCTCAAAGCAGAAGTTTTCCACGAGCGCGCGGCCGATGTTGCCGACGCCGACCAGAACGGCCGTGTAGTTGCGGTCCATGCCGAGGATCTTGGCGACCTCGCCGCGCAGCGCCACCACGTTGTAGCCGTAGCCCTGCTGGCCGAATTCGCCGAAGCAGCTGAAGTCCTGACGGATCTGCGAGGGAGTCAGCCCCATCTGGCGGCCAAGCTCACCGGAAGAGATGCGTTCGATCCCGGCAGCGTTCAGGTCGTCGAGCTTGCGGAGATAGCGGGGCATTCTTCTGATCACATTGTTCGATACTTTGATACGTTTCACGAGTAATTATCCTCCTGATGGCATAAATGCCACATTGTTAAGAATTGCGTTTGCTTGTCACGAAAATGGCAAAGCCAATATCGACATGATAAATTATAGCACACGTTTTCGCGCGTTTCAAGTAAATGGTTTCCAAGGATGTTCAAAAATTCACAGTTTTTTATCGCCTTTTTGCAGCAATTTATTGAAAAAATGACGCTTCAGCCCGATAAGCGGTCGCTTATCGGGCTGAATGATCCAATATGGGGCGATGATTATGCTCTGTTTTCCGGCAGACCGGTCAGACGGCAAAACTCCGCTGCTGCATCCGGCACGCGGTAATACTGCGCGTCCGTGCTGCTGATGAAGATGATATCCCTGCCGTCGAGCCAGACGGTCACGCGCGTGACCGTGCCGTCGGCGCTTGTCTCCTCAAGCGTGCACAGCGGTGCGTTTGCGGCGTCGGGCGGCTGCGTCGGCTGTGTACGTACCAGCAGCTCCGAAAGCGCCTCGATGGTCTTGCGATCAGAGATGTGCAGCGTGCTGCTGTCCGCGCCGCTGCCTTTTGTGCTGTCGTCCGGGACGGAGAAGAGCAGGCTGCTCACACTGTCGTCGAGCACCGGTGCATTTTCCGGCGCAGGGGAGGGCGTGAGTTCCCTTTCTGCAGCGTCGTTATCGGCGGGCGTTGCGGCTGCGGTCTGTGCCTGACTGCTGTCGAGCACTGTGCTGCCGCTGCCGGACGGATTTCGGTGCGGGGCGAACCACAGCGTTGCGCCGAGGATCAGCGCAAGGCACGCTGCCATGACCGAGATCGGCAGCAGGGGAGAGATACGCCCGTCCGGGCGCTTTTTTGCTTTTGGTTTGGGATGCGGCGCTCTGCGCACCGGCGTCGGCTGCGCGGGACGCGCCGCCGGCACAGACTCCAGACGCACTTGCTGCATGATGCGCGCCGTCAGGTCGGCGGGCGGCTCGGCGGCCGTGCCGCGCACGGCTGCCTGCAGCGTCAGAAAATCCTCATAGACGCGCTGACAGTCCGGGCAGGTGTGCAGATGTGCGCGCAGCGTCTGCTGCTGCGCCTCCGGCAGCTCGCCGTCAAGCAGCTGGCTGATCTGCAGCCGGTAATGCTCACAGGTGTTCATAAATCCGCACCCCCCTTTGTCTGCTTTGACGCATAGCGGTCGGGAAGGTTCCCGTCGTCGCGCAGAAATTCGCACAGTCTTCGCCGCGCGCGAAACAGGCGCGATTTCACCGTGCCGGGCTCGAGGCGCAGCACCTTGCCGATCTCGGCATAGGACAGTCCGTCGAGCTCGCGCAGGATGAGGATCTTGCGCGCATCGTCCGGCAGACGGTCCAGCCCGCGCACGACGGCGCGGCGCAGCTCGCTGCGCGCAAGCTGCTGCTCGGGGCCGGAGGCCTCGTCGGCGGGAATGTCAAACTGCGGCTGTTCATCGTCCTCGTCCGCCGCCGTGAGCGACACGGTCGGGTGCCGCCGGCGGCTGCGCAGAAAGTCGATGCACACGTTCGTCGTCAGCCGGTAGAGCCAGACGGAAAATTTACTCTCGCCGCGGAAGGTGCCCAGCGCCCGATAGGCGCGCAGAAACACCTCCTGCGTCATGTCGGCGGCGTCCTCCTCGTTGCCGACGGTGCGCAGGGCGAGGTTATATACTTGTTTTTGGTAGGCGACGACCAGCGCCTCAAAGGCGTCGGTGTCCCCGGCGCATACCTGAGCGATGATGCGCCGTTCCTCGTCCCGATCCATGGATCTCTTGCCTTTCTGCGGTCAGTCCCGCAAGTCGCGCTGGATGGCGTGCGTGATGCGCCGCAGGTCGTCGAGCGTCTCCACGTGCACGACCTCCTGCTTGTATGTGTTGGCGTGCGGCACGCCGCGCAGATACCAGCAAAATTGGCTGCGCGCCTCAAGGCACGCCAGCCGTTCGCCCTTGATGTCGGCGGCAAATTCGATCTGATGCAGTGCCGCCTCGATCCGCTCGCGCAGCGGCGGCAGCTCCGGCTCCGGCTCACCTGCGATGGCGGCGTTGCCGCGCGCGAACAGCCACGGATCGCCGAAGCTGCCGCGGCCGATCATGGCGAGATCCGCACCTGTGTAGCGCAGGATATGCGCTGCGTCCGCGCCGGAAAAGATGTCGCCGTTTGCGATGACGGGGATCGTCACGGCGCGCTTGACGTCGCGGATGATGTCCCAGTCGGCGCGGCCGGCGTACATCTGCACGCGCGTGCGTCCGTGCACGGCGATGGCGGAAGCGCCCGCCTGCTGGCACATCTGCGCAAAGGCCACGGCGTTGACATTGCCGCCGTCCCAGCCCTTGCGGAATTTCACGGTCACGGGTGCGTCGACGGCCTTGACGACCGCCTCGATGACGCGCCCGGCGAGCTCGGGGTCGCGCATGAGCGCCGAGCCGTCGCCGCTGCGGATGACCTTGCCGACCGGGCAGCCCATGTTGATGTCAAGAATGTCCGCGCCGGAGTATTCCAGCGCCATGGGCGCGGCCTCGGCCATGACCTCCGGCTCGTGGCCGAAGATCTGCGCGGCGGCCGGATGCTCGTCCGGCGGCGACCAGAGCAGCTGCTTCGTCTTTTCGTCATGATAGACCAGCGCCTTGGCGCTCACCATTTCCGTGCAGGTGAGGGCGGCGCCCTGTGCACGGCACAGCGCGCGAAACGGCGCATCGGTCACGCCTGCCATGGGCGCGAGCACGAGCGGGCCGTGAATGTCTACGTTTCCGATCTTCACCATGCGATCTCGAGCTCCACGGGGCAGTGGTCGCTGCCGTAAATGTCCGAGCGGATGCCGGCGTTCTCGATCTTCTCCGCCGCGCGGTCGGAGCACAGGAAGTAGTCGATGCGCCAGCCGGCGTTGTTTTCCCGCGCGTGGAAGCGGTAGCTCCACCACGAGTAGGCGTCCCGCTCGTCCGGGTGCAGGGCGCGGAACGTGTCGGTGAAGCCGGCGTGCAGCAGCTCCTGAAACTTTGCGCGCTCTTCCGGGCTGAAGCCGGGGTTGCCGACGTTGCGCTTCGGGTTTTTCAGGTCGATCTCGGTCGCTGCAACGTTCATGTCGCCGCAAATCACGACCGGCTTGTGCCGGTCGAGCGAGCAGACGAACTCGCGGAACGCATCGTCCCACTGCATCCGGTATTCCAGCCGGCGCAGACCGTCCTGCGCGTTCGGCGTGTAGACGCACACAAGATAAAACTCCGGGTATTCGGCCGTGATGACGCGGCCCTCCAGATCGTGCTGCGGCAGACCGAGGTTATACTGCACGTCGAGCGGCTCGGCCTTCGTGAAGAGGGCAGTGCCGGAGTAGCCCTTCTTTTCGGCGCTGCACCAGTACTGGTGATACTCCGGCAGCTCGAGCGTGATCTGCCCGGGCTGGAGCTTCGTCTCCTGCAGGCAGAAGATGTCGGCGTCCAGCGCGCGGAACGTGTCCGCGAAGCCCTTGGTCACACAGGCGCGCAGTCCGTTGACATTCCAGGATACAAGTCGCATTTCGTGTCCTCCGTTTTCACCGCCACACAGCGGTTGATCGTGATGCCCTGATCGTAGAATTTCGCCTCGTAGTCGGTCATGACACCGACCGGGCCGTCGGCATGCAGGTCGTGCGTGACCTCGCGCAGCTGCCAGCCCTCCTGCTCGAACTGCTCGAGCGAGAAGGCGAACAGCGGATCGTTGTCGGTCTTGAACCAGATCTCGCCGCCGAGCGGCAGTACATTTGCGTACAGTGCTAGAAAGCCCGCATAGGTCAGGCGGCGCTTGTACTGGCGCGATTTTTTCCACGGGTCGGGGAAGTTGATGTAGATGCGCGAAACCTCGCCGGGGGCAAACATATCGAGCAGATTGATCGCGTCCCGATCCAGAAACCGCACGTTTTCGAGCCCGCGCTCGGTCACGCGCTCCATGCCGACGACCATCGCGTCCGGCACTTTTTCAATCGCGGCGAGGAAAATGTCCGGATTCTGCGCCGCGGTGTCGGCCGTGAAGCGCCCCTTGCCGCAGCCGAGCTCCAGCTGCAGCGCCTGATGGCCGGGGAACTGCTCCAGCCAGCGGCCGCGCAGCGCCTCGGGCTCGGCGATCATGGTTGCGGCGCAGCGCTGCATGCGCGGGACGAGGTTGGGTTTTTTCCGCATTCTCATAAATTGATGCTCCTGTCCTGACAGATCATAATTTTACTTGTAGAGCATACCACACCCGACCCAAAACTGCAACGCAGAAAACCATTGCGAATTTCTAAAGAATGTGTTAAACTTTATCTTACGCAAATTGCAAAATGTACAGGTTTGCCGCCTGTGCAGTCTGAAAGCGTACGCGGCTGCTGAGCGCGATCGCGGAAAACGGGTGCGGCAGAAAGCGCCGTTTCCTTTTAAAATGTGTGCAAACGCATGCTGCCGCGCTGAAAAGTACATATCCGGGTGTAGCGCAGCTGGTAGCGCGGGTGGTTTGGGACCATCAGGCCGCAGGTTCGAACCCTGTCACTCGGACCATATCCCTGAAAAACCGCCGGTACCGGCGGTTTTTCTGCATCTCCGGCATAACAGATGCCGGAAAGAACCGCACTGTCCGTATTATTGTACACCTCACCTGCTATGATGGAACCATACCGGAAAGGCAGGTGCGGTTCATGTTTTATTACAGCAAACGAAGTTATCGCAGGATCGTCCACACGCAAGCGTGTTTTCTCGTCCGCGGCTTTGCCCCGGAGACGATCGGAGCGTTCGAGACGTTGTCCGAGGCGCTTGATGCCGGGTACAGGCTCTGCAGACGCTGCAATCCCATCCTCCGTCAGTATCGAAAAGAGCAGATGGCTATCCTCGACTATTGCCGGGAAAACGGTATGTCCGTCCGTTTGAATGACCGGTATCTTTCGATCATCAGCCCGATCAGTCAGTGGTGCGTGACTGTCAGCCCGAGTGGCACGACCATGCTGTACCACAAGAACACAGAATTTCGTGCTTCGGACGCAGCGTCCGCTATTCGCGGCTATCACAACCAGCATATCCGCTTTCAGAGCTTGCTGCAGTATTTCACCTACATAACGAGCCACGATGCATACCGGATGCATCACCCGCAAGCGCCCCGCGCTGCCCTTACGAAAAAGCCGCCGAAGCAAAAGGAACCGCCCAGAAAGGGCACAAAGCGCTGGCACAAGGAGCAGACGCGGCGCAGAGCGGCCGAACGCAGGCGCGCGATCCGCAATGTGCTGGCGCTCATCGATTCGCTCGATGCCGGTTACACCGCGCGCCCGGCGGTTTGAGGCAGCGCTTCCCACAACACAAAATGACAGAGCCAAGGGCGGATTGCCCTTGGCTCTGAAGTTTTCCCGCTCACCGCAGGCCGTGCATGAAGCCGTCCATGGCGGTCGCATGGATGTCGCCGCCGATGACACGGTTGCGGTAGACAAACAGCTGCGCGAGCACCGTGTCCGATGTTCCGGCATAGTTTGTCACGCGATAGGTGTAGACGCTGCATGTCTCGCCGGCGTAGATGGACAGGTCGAAGCCCTGCTGCTTTTGCAAGGCGTTGTAATCGCCGAACACCCCGTCAAATGTGCGCGGGAGCACGATCTCCTGCGCAGTCTCGGTCGCAGGGTCGGCGTCCCAGCCGAGTGCGCGCAGATATGTGATGCGCCCCTCGGTCGTGGTGACGTTGTAGTGCGCAGAGAGTACGCCGTCGTTGCTGCGCCAGATTACCAGAAGCGCCAGCACCACCGCCAGCGCGATGAGCGCATAGACGGCCGTTCGTCTTGTCCAATGAAAGGATTTGAGCTTCATAACCACACCTCGGAACAAACCTATTCAAATTTGCCGCCGGATATGCTATACTATTGCTGTTTGACGATCGAGGAGGGGAGCGACATGATCCGTCTGGACAAATATCTGGCCGACACCGGCGCCGCTTCCCGGCGCGAGGCGAAGATGTATATCCGCCGCGGCGAGGTCACGGTCGACGGCGTACCTGCCGCTGCGCCGGAGCAGAAGGTCTCGGAGACGGCAGTCGTCTGTCTGCGCGGGCAGCCGCTGCACTATCAGACATACCATTATTATATGCTCCACAAGCCGTCCGGTGTCCTCACGGCGACGAGCGACCGCAGTCAGCCGACCGTGCTGGATCTGTTCCCGCCGGAGCTGCAGCGCTTCGGCCTTGTTCCGGCCGGACGTCTGGATAAGGACACGACCGGGCTGCTGCTCATCACGGACGACGGGGACTATGTCCACCGCGTCATCACGCCAAAAAAGCACGTACCGAAGGTCTATTTTGCGCGCACGGACGGGCTGCCGACGAGCGCGGATGCCGAGCGCTTCGCGCAGGGCGTTGTGCTCGGTGACGGGACGCAGTGTCTGCCCGCGAGGCTCGAATGCCTGCCGGAGCAGGGCGGCTGCCGCGTGACGGTCTATGAGGGGAAATACCACATGGTAAAGCGCATGCTCGCCGGCTGCGGGACGCCGGTTTTGCAGCTGCACCGGCTGTCGATCGGAGCGCTGACGCTCGATCCGACGCTGGCTCCGGGGGCTTATCGAGAGCTGAGCGCGGAGGAAGCAATGCTTGTTTTTGCAGAACCCGCTTCGTGATAGTTGACAAAACCTTGTAGAATTATCCGTCTATCTCACGAAATTTCGAAAATTATTCACAAAAAACGACCAATTCTCTATTGAAAAATGCACATAAATCGGCTATGATGTAAGGCAGGAAATTGGTAGGTGCTGTGGGCGACTGCGGCGGCCGTTCGTAGGAGGAAAAGATATGTCGAGCAGAATTTTTCAAGGCGTGATCGTTCAGATGAAGGATGCAACTACGCGCTGCATCGGTGTTGTGGACGAGCAGGGATTCGTGATCGCTTGCAGCGAGCTCTCGATGATCGGCTCTCGCCTGGATGATTTTCAGGCTGCAGTCGGAGAAGTGCAGGAGCAGCTGTTTTCGACCGACGCGCGCACGTATAAGATCCTTTCGGCCAGCACGGCGCGCTTTGAGTATGCCGTGTTCGTGGAGGGCAATGACCAGACGGCGCGCAGCATCTGCATTCTTGCAGCCGTCGGCATGACGGAGGCCAGCACGAACTTCGAGGAGAAGCACAACAAGGCTGCATTCGTCAAAAACATCATCTCGGACAATATCCTTCCGGGCGATGTGTATGTGCGCGCCAAGGAGCTGCACTTCACCACCGATGTCTCGCGCGCCGTGCTGCTGGTGCGGCAGGTGAACGTGACGGACATCGCCGTGCTTGAGCTGATCCAGAATATGTTCCCGGATCGGCAGCATGATTTCGTGCTCAGCGTGAGCGAGTCGGACATCGTTGTCATCAAGGAGATGGCGCCCGACGAGACGTCGGAGGATGTCTGTGCGCTGGCGGAGACGATCGAGCGCGCCGTGCAGACGGAGCTGCACGTGCAGACGGTCATCGGCATCGGTACGGCGGCAAACCACCTGCGCGAGCTGGCTGACCGCTACAAGGAGGCGCAGGTCGCCATCGAGGTCGGCAAGGTGTTTGAAAACGAGAAGCCGGTCATCCACTATGACAACCTCGGCATCGGCCGCATTATTTATCAGCTGCCGACGACGCTGTGCGAGATGTTCCTGTCCGAAGCGTTTAAGAAAAACCCCATCGAGGCGCTCGACGAGGATACGCTCGACACGATCAATCGCTTCTTTGAAAACAACCTCAATGTTTCGGAGACGGCGCGCAAGCTCTACGTCCATCGAAACACTTTGGTATACCGGTTGGAAAAAGTCAAGAAGATCACGGGCCTGGATCTGCGCGAGTTTGAGGATGCCATTCTCTTCAAGGTCGCGGTCATGGTAAAGAAATACCTCGATTCTCAGAACACCGCCAAGTTCTGAGTTCGCATCCGGGCGGGCGCAAGCCCAACATATTGGAGGACATCTTATGGTTCAAATGAACGATGTGAGGATGGTCTACGGAAACACGGAAGCCGAGGCGCTCAGTGGCGTCAGCTTCACGATCAACGAAGGGGAATTCGTGTTTCTGGTCGGACCGTCGGGCTCCGGCAAGACGACGATCATCAAGCTGATCACCGGCGAGCTGAGTCCCACATCCGGACAGATCACGGTCAACGGCTTTGACATGCAGGGCATCAAGCGCCGCAAGCTGCCGAAGCTGCGCCGGACTCTGGGCGTCATTTTTCAGGATTTTCGCCTGATCGACAAAATGACGGTGTATGAAAACGTTGCGTTTGCCATGCGTGTGGTCGGAGCGTCCAATAAGGAGATCCGCCGCCGTGTGCCGCAGGTGCTTGAGCTGGTCGGCCTCGTCGACCGGGAAAAACGCTATCCGGCGGAGCTGTCCGGCGGTGAGCAGCAGCGCGTGGCGATCGCCCGCGCGCTCGTGAACAATCCGCGCATGATCATTGCCGACGAGCCGACCGGGAACCTCGACCCGGTGCGCAGTCTGGAGCTGATGCTGCTGCTGGAGAAGATCAACGAGCTCGGCACCACGGTCCTTGTGGTGACGCACGAAAAGGAACTGGTCGACGCTTTTTCCAAGCGTGTCATCTCGATCGACACCGGAAGAGTCGTCAGCGACGGATTGGACGGGTACTACGGATATGAAGCTGAATAGATTCAATTACCTGATCGCGCAGGGCGTGAAGAACATCTTCACGCACGGCTTCATGTCTTTCGCGTCGATCACGATCATTATTGCGTGTCTGCTCATCATGGGCAGCTTCTCGATGCTGACGCTCAACATCGACAAGAATATTGACCGCCTGCAAAACCAGAACGAGGTCATCGCCTATGTCGATGAGACGCTCTCGGAAGATGAGGCGCGTGCCATTGAGCCGAAGATCGCTGCGCTCGACAATGTCGCCTCTGTCACGTTCGTCACGCGCGAGCAGGCGATGCAGACGTTTACGGCCGAGTATGACTCGGATCTCTTTGACAACATCGACGCGTCGGTTTTCCGCCATCGCTATGTTGTGACGCTCAATGATCTTTCACTCATGAAGGATATGCAGGCCACGCTCAAGAACATCGACGGCATTGCCGATGTCACGGCGCATCTGGATTACGCGGAAAACTTCATCACGTTCCGGAACATTGTGAGCGTTGTCTCCGTCGTTTTGATCGTGATCCTGATCGCGGTATCCCTGTTTATCATGACCAATACCATCAAGCTTGCCACGTTTGGCCGCCGCGAGGAGATCGCCATTATGAAGATGGTCGGCGCGACGAACCGGTTCATCCGTCTGCCGTTTGTGGTGGAGGGCCTGGTGCTCGGTCTGGTCGGCGGACTGGTGGCGTTCCTGCTCCAGTTCGGGCTCTATAGTCTGATCGTCGGAAAGATCATGTCCACCATGGCGGCCGGTATCATCACGGTGCTCCCGTTTTCGTCCGTGGCGCTGCCGCTGCTGCTGGTGTTCCTTGGTGTGGGCGTGCTCGTCGGCGTCTTCGGCGGGCTTACGGCCATTCGCAATTACCTGAAAGTCTAAGGAGGAAACGAATGAAAACAAATCGCAAAGTCGTTCGATCCGTTATTTGTGTGCTGCTGGCGCTGATCTTTGTCGTCTCGCTCATGACGGCGCTGATCCCGGTCAACGCATCGGCTGCGTCGCAGTCGGAGATCAATCAGCTCACGCAGCAGCGCAAAGAGCTGCAGGCCAAGCAGAAGGAGCAGCAGAAGACCATCAGCAACCTCCGCTCCAAGAAAGCCAGCATCGTTGAGCAAAAGGCCGCACTGGATCAGGAGATGAATCTGGCACAGCAGGAGATCGAGGTCGTTAAGGAGCAGATCACTGCCTATGACCAGCAGATCGAGGACAAGGGCGTTGAGCTTGAGGCCGCAAAGCAGGAGGAAGAGGCACAGACGGTGCGCTTCCGCGGCTGCGTGCGTCATCTCGAGGAGTACGGCCAGATGTCCTACATTGCCATCCTGCTCGAGGCGACCAGTCTCTCCGATCTTCTTGCCCGTATGGACATGGTCGGCGAGGTCATTGCATACAATAAACAGGTGCAGGCCGACATGACGGCCGCCCGTGAAAAGGTCGAGACCGTCAAGGCCGAGCTTGAGGACGCCCGTGTCGAGCTGCAGGATAAGCAGTCCGAACTTGAGACCAAGCAGGTCGAACTGCAGCAGAAGTCTTCCGAGGCCGCCGCACTGCTGGCAAACCTCGAGTCTGATATTGATGCCTATAAGCAGGTGCAGGATCAGTACGCGCAGCAGGAGCAGGCCGTGCAGTCGCAGATCGACAAGCAGGTCGAGGAGCTGCGCCGTCAGGAAGAGCAAAACAAGAAAAACGACCCGAGCTATGATCCGGGCAAGGCCAACGGCGCAACCGGCTCCATGATGTGGCCGTGCCCGTCCTGCCACACGATCACGTCGCCCTTCGGCTGGCGTTATCACCCGATCTATCACACACAGAAGTATCACTCCGGTGTGGATATCGGCGCGAGCTACGGCGCGACGATCGTCGCGGCTGACGGCGGCACGATCATCACGGCGGGCAGCGTATCCGGCTACGGCAACTGCGTGGTCATCAACCACGGCAACGGCATTACCACGCTCTACGGCCATATGAGCTCCATCGCCGTGTCCGTCGGTCAGAAGGTCTCCAAGGGGCAGACGATCGGCTATGTCGGCTCGACCGGCAACTCCACCGGTCCGCATCTGCACTGGGAGGTCACGGTCAACGGTGTGCGCCAGAACCCGCTCAACTATGCGACCTGATCGCACATATTTTGACGGAATGTAACTGCCGGGCAGCCGGAAAATGGCTGCCCGGCACATCTGCTGCATTGGGGGCTGCCCGATGCAGACGAAAAACAGATGCGGAGGGATCGTATGGACGAACACAAAACGCAGCAGCCGGAGCCGGAAATCGTGCCCGCACGCAGAAAAAGCGGCAGAATGCGCAGCTGGAAGGCGAGTATCCTGGCCTGTGTGATCTGCATTCTGGTCACGGCGCTGGTTACGTCGCTGATCTTTGTCGGAAAATTCGGCGGCAGCCGCAACTATAAGCTCGCGCTCAAATTCGCGCAGGTCAAGCAGGTCGTCGATAAAAACTACATCGGCGATGCCGACGACACGGCCATCAGCGATGCCGCGTCGAGCGCGATCATCAGTGCGATCGGCGACAAATGGAGCTATTACATGACGGCCGAGGAATATAAGGCCTATCAGATGTACTCAAACAATGAGTACGCAGGTATCGGCGTGACCATTCAGCTCGACGATAAGACGAAGGGCTTTCGCATCACCGCCGTGACGAGCGACTCGCCTGCGGCGAAGGCCGGCCTCAAGCAGGGCGACATCATCACGGCAATCGATGGGGAGGATGTCACGGGCAAGACGCTCTCGGAGGTGCAGACCATTATCCGCGCCAAGCTCAACAAGACGCTCAAGCTTACCGTGCAGGATACGGCCGGCAAGAGCCAGACGGTCACACTTGACTGTACGGTTATTTATACCGATCCTGTGACCTATAAGCTCATGGACAACGGCGTCGGCTATGTCCGCATCCGCAATTTTGAGACCGGCGGCGGCACGCGCGCCGTGCAGGCGGTCGATAAGCTGCTCGATCTCGGCGCAAAGTCGCTGGTGTTCGATCTGCGCGACAACCCCGGCGGTCTGCTCTCGGAGCTCATCACGATCCTCGACCACCTGCTGCCGCAGGGTGACCTGTTTGTGAGTGTGGACGGCAGCGGGAAAGAGACCGTTACGCAGAGCGACAGCGTCTGCGTCAAGGTGCCGATGGCGGTCATCGTCAACGGCAACACGTACAGTGCGGCGGAGTTTTTCGCAGCCGCGCTGCGTGAATATGACTGGGCGACCATCGTCGGCCAGAATACGACCGGCAAGGGCCGCAGTCAGACGACCATCGCGCTTCCGGACGGCAGTGCCGTGCACATTTCGAGCCGCAAATACCTCACGCCCAATCGTGTGGATCTGTCCGAGCAGGGCGGTCTCGTGCCGGATGTGGTCGTGGCGCCGGGTGCGGACAGTGAGGTCGATGCACAGCTGGAGGCGGCGCTCTCCGCGGTGCGCTGAATGAAATCGTAACCACTGAAATTTCAATGATATAAGGAGACGGATTATGGCGATCGACAGCAGATATAGAATGAGTCAGGAGCGTCTGGACACGCTCAAGGAAGAACTGCACTACCTCGAGACGACCCGCGAGAAGGAAGTCGCGGAGCTCATCAAGGAAGCCCGCTCCTTCGGCGACTTGTCGGAAAACAGCGAGTATGACGAGGCCAAGACCGAGCAGGGCAAGCTCTATTCCCGTATTGCCGAGCTCAATGACCTGATCGAGAACGCAGACGTTGTGGAGAAGGTCGAAGTCGCGGCGGACGTCGTGACCATCGGCAGCCGCGTGCGCGTGCTCGACGTGGACGAGGACGTGGAAGAGGAGTACACGATCGTCGGCTCGCAGGAGGCCAACCCCATGGACGGCCGCATTTCGGACGACAGCCCGTTCGGCTTTGCGCTCAAGGGGCACAAGGTGGGTGAGACCGTCACGGTCGCGGCCCCGGTCGGTGAGCTGCAGTTCAAGATCATCGCCGTCGAAAACGAAAACTGAGGAGCCCGCCATGAACGAAGAGAGAAACAACCAGCCCCAGGCGGCAGAGCCGTCCCTGTCGGAGATCCTTCAGGTGCGCCGTGACAAGCTCAAGGCGCTGCAGGATGCGGGGCGCAACCCCTTTGAGCAGACGCGCTTTGCGCGCAGTGCCTACTCTGCGGATATCAAGGAAGATTTTGAAGCCTATGACGGCAAAACGCTGCAGGCCGCCGGCCGCATCATGTCCAAGCGCGGTATGGGCAAGGCCATCTTCTGCGACATTCAGGACGACCGCGGGCAGATCCAGCTCTACGTGCGCAAGGACGCCGTCACGGAGCAGGAGTTTGCCGATTTCCGCAAGTATGACATCGGCGATATCATCGGCGTGAGCGGCTACGCGTTCAAGACCAAGACGGGGGAGATCTCCATCCACGTGCAGCAGGTCACACTGCTCAGTAAATCTTTGCGCCCACTGCCGGAGAAGTTCCACGGCATGACGAATATGGAGCTGCGCTACCGCCAGCGCTACGTGGATCTGATCATGAACCCCGAGAGCAAGCGCAATTTCCAGATCCGCAGCCGGTTCGTGGCCTACCTGCGCCGCTATCTCGACGGCCTCGGCTTCATGGAGGTCGAGACTCCCGTGCTCAGCCCCATCGCCGGCGGCGCGACGGCGCGCCCGTTCATCACGCACCACAACACGCTCGACATTGATATGTACATGCGCATCGCGACCGAGCTGCATCTCAAGCGCCTGATCGTCGGCGGCATTGAGCGCGTGTATGAGGTCGGCCGCATCTTCCGCAACGAAGGCATGGACACCAAGCACAACCCGGAGTTCACGACCTGCGAGCTCTATCAGGCATACACGAACCTTGACGGCATGATGGACATCCTCGAGGGCATCCTCTCCGGCGCTGCCAAGGAGATCCTCGGCACGTATCAGCTCCAGTGGCTGGGCCACGACGTGGATCTCACACCGAGCTGGCGCCGCGTGACCATGGCAGACGCTGTCAAGGACGTCACGGGGGCCGACTTTATGGCGATCATTGGCGACGCGGACGCGGCGGTCGCCCTCGCCAAGAGCGTCGGCGTGGACATGGAAAACGTCGCCCACACGTGGGGCAACGCACTCTATGAGACCTTCGACCAGAAGGTCGAGGCCACGCTCATCCAGCCGACGTTCATCACCATGTACCCGGTCGAGGTCAGCCCGCTTGCCAAGCGCAGCCCCGAGCAGCCCGCGCTCACCGAGCGCTATGAGATGTTCATCTGCGGCTGTGAGATGGGCAACGCCTTCTCCGAGCTCAACGACCCCATCGACCAGTACCAGCGCTTCAAGGCGCAGGCCGAAAAGCGCGCCCACGGCGACGAAGAGGCCAACATGATGGACGAGGACTTCGTCATGGCGCTCGAGTACGGCATGCCGCCCACCGGCGGCCTGGGCTTCGGCATTGACCGCTGCGCCATGCTGCTGTGCGGCGCAAGCTCCATCCGCGACGTGATCCTGTTCCCGACAATGAAACCTTTGGACTCCGACAAGAAGGTTTCCAAGGAAGTTTCAGCTCCTGCGGAGGCTGCTCAGGCGGCTCCGGTTGTGGAGGAAAAAATCGATTTTTCCAATGTTCAGATCGAGCCGCTGTTCCAGGATCAGGTGGATTTTGACACCTTCTCCAAGAGCGATTTCCGTGCCGTGAAGGTCAAGGAATGCGAAGCCGTGAAGAAGTCCAAAAAGCTCTTAAAGTTCGTTTTGGACGACGGAACCGGCGTAGATAGGGTCATTTTGAGTGGTATTCACGAATATTATGAGCCGGAAGAACTGGTCGGTAAGACCTGCATTGCAATCACCAATCTGCCTCCGAGAGCGATGATGGGTATCGACTCCTGCGGTATGTTGATCTCCGCCGTGCATCACGAAAACGGTGAAGAAAAGTTGCATTTGCTGATGGTCGATCCTCACATTCCGGCAGGCGCAAAGCTCTATTGATTGCCCCCTGATCGGGCTAAAAAAGCCTCTCGTACACCAATCCGTACACCAATTTACACCAAGGGTGCACCACGGATGCCGAGAAAAATGTGCGATTGAATTTCAGCCTCGCAGAAGTGATTCTGCGGGGCTGTTTTTTTTGAAAACTATATATTCAGATATGAGACTCGGTGAGAAATCACCGGGTCTTATTTTTTGCGCTCACTACGCCTACTAAACAGGCGCAGTGGGCGCTTTTTTGTTTTCTAAAACCGGCACAAAAAATTTTTTTGAAAAAGTGTGGGAATCTCGCAAAAAAATTCGGCAAAGAGAAAGTGAGAAGGCGAAAAGCCTTCCGGGAACCTTGAAAATTTCATATACATTCATCAGATACATTCCTTGAGTCAACAGCCAAATGAAGGTACGCCAAGACCCACCTGCCGCTAACGGTATCAGCGGGACAAAAGGTGGAGAGCGACCCCGAAACCATTCTGAAATATCTGGCAGCTACGGATACGGCCACGACAGGCTTAGGGTATAATGATACTTTTCTACGGAACCGGCGGAGTACCCGGCGGGGGTGAGATTCCCATGGACCCGATTCGCTATCGGGCGTCTGATGACTTCCTTTTCTGCATTTTGGGTTCGAGGAAAAATGAAATGCAGCGACGAAAGCCCCAAAAGGTATTTTGAGGCTTTCGTGGATCAGAAATGATTCAAATTCAGAGAAAGGAGGAAACCCCATGGAAAACTGTAAGGTGATTGCCATCACGAATCAGAAGGGCGGCGTCGGCAAGACAACGACCACAGTCAATCTCGGCGTGGGACTTGCAAGCTCCGGCAAACGGGTTCTGCTGGTGGATGCTGACCCGCAGGGCAGCCTAACGGTGAGCCTCGGCGTAAAGAACCCCGATGAGCTGGATGTGTCGCTGTCGTCCCTTATGCAGTCAGTCATTGATGATGAGCCGCTTGCGGAGGGGGCAATTATCCGGCACCAGGAGGGTGTGGATTTGCTTCCCTCGAACATTGAGCTCTCCGGTATGGAAACGGGCCTGTTCAATGTCATGAGCCGTGAGTATGTTCTGAAGAATACTATCGACGGCATGAGAAAGAGCTATGACTACATTCTGATTGACTGTATGCCCTCTCTGGGCATGATGACGGTCAATGCGCTGGTTGCGGCAGACAGTGTGATTATCCCGTCTCAGCCGAACTTCCTGTCCACCAAAGGTCTTAACCTGCTTCTGCGCTCCATTTCAAAGATCAAGCGGCAGATCAATCCGAGACTGAAGATTGACGGCATTTTGCTGACGATGGTGGATAACCGCACCAACAACGCCAAGGCGATTATTTCCTCGCTTCGTTCCACCGTGGGAGAAAACATCCGCGTGTTCCGTTCCGAGATTCCCTTTTCGGTAAGAGCTGCGGAGTGCAGTCTTTCCGGAGAAAGCATTTTCTCCCACGACAGGAACGGCAAGGTCGCAGCAGCGTATGAGGCTCTGACAAAGGAGGTGACAGAGATTGAAGAGCGTGCAAAAAATCGATCTGGGCCTGACCGGGTACGATGAGCTTTTCATGAATGACACGGAGCGAAAGGAAATCAAGCTCCCGCGCATTTATGATATTCCCCTCTCGGAGATCGACGATTTTCCCGACCACCCCTTCAAGGTGAAGCTGGACGAGGACATGGATCAGCTTGTCCAGAGCATCAAGGAGCGTGGGATCATCACCCCTGTCACACTCCGACCGAAGGAGGACGGGCGGTACGAAATCGTATCAGGGCATCGCAGAAAGAAGGCCTGTGAGCTTGCCGGCTTTGACACCGTGAAGGCTGAGGTGCGGGAGATAACCCGCGACGAGGCCATCATTCTAATGGTGGAATCGAACCTGCAGCGCTCTGTGATACTGCCCAGTGAAAAAGCTTTTTCGTATAAGATGAGGCTGGAAGCTATGAAAAGGCAAGCGGGCAGACCGTCTCAAAATAATTCATCCCCAGTGGGGATTGATTTACGAGGCAAGCAATCTCTTGATGTATTGGGCGAAGAAGTCGGGGATAGTAGGAACCAAATTCATCGCTATATTCGCCTTACCGAGCTCATTCCGGAGCTTCTGGATTTGGTTGACGAGGGACGCATTGCATTCAGGCCTGCGGTGGAGCTTTCGTACCTGCAAAAAGAGGAACAGAGTGCCCTGCTGGAGCAAATCGCTTACGCAGATGCCACGCCGTCCCTCGCCCAGGCCATTAAGCTGAAGCGGTTCTCTCAGGACGGAAAGCTGAACAACGAGGTCATTGAGTCGATCATGAGCGAGGAAAAGCCGAATCAGAGAGAAAAAATCAACATCAAGTACGCCGAGGCCAGAAGGTTTATCCCTGCCAGCGTTCCTTACGAAAAAACCGGTGAGTATATTATGAAAGCGTTGGAATATTATCACCGGTATCAGGAACGGCAGAAGAGTCGGAATGACGCAAGATAGGTTCTTCGCCAAGGGGGCAGTCTACCCTTTTGACGGTACACCAGCGCCGTTCCCCCCTCTCGCACTCTCCCCCTCATTTACCGGCAATACCAGCTCAAAGAGAAAATAGAGAAGCGACACAATTGAAGAAGACCAGGTGCATTCGTACAATATGAGAAAAACAGTCATTGGAGGTCATCCCATGAAAAAGCTTCTTATATTGTGCGTACTTTTGCTTGCCGCATTGCTTTCCGGATGAGCCGCAGAGCCTCTGCAAGGGCAAACGGCAGGAAACACACCGAAAGCTCCAACGCCACAGGAAGAAACGCCTGCTTCCTTTGAGCCGGTAACCACAGATTCAAGCGCTCCCGCCAAAGCACCGACAGAAGCCGCCGATCCAGCAGTTTGCATATCAAATGAGGACAAGCACGAAAGCGGCTCTGCTGTTTCTTCTGAGCCGGCAAGCGGACCCACTGAATCGAATGCACCGGCATCGGAGGAAACCAAGCAGCCGCCCGTGCTTCCGGAGGAGCCGGTGGAAACAGAGAACCCCACAGAGGAACCATCCATTCCTGCGATAACCGAGCCGGAACCGACTTCGGAGCCCGAGCCCACATTTGATATCGACTGCTGGATTTCCTACGCAAAAAGCACGGCGGTGAGCTTGGGGCTGACCTTGGATAGCTCAGCAACCGATTGCTGGGACAATCCGATCACCGCGAAGCCGATCTGCATCTACCTGGAGCGAGACATTAGCTCACGCCTGAACAGATATGCGAAGGATGGGGAGATAACTGCTGTCTGGATCTGGTACGAATGCGTCGGCACAAGCAGCTACCTGATCTATATCGGGTACGCATAAGCATCAACAAATCAATACACCGAAATGAGCATCGTGGAAACACGGTGCTTTTTTCATGCCTTGAAGGAGGACAGAACGAATGAAGAAGATTTTCAAAAGAGGAATGTCGGGGCTGCTTGCAGTCCTTATGGCATTCACCATGCTTGCAGGCTTTGGCACGACCACAGCCTTCGCCGCAAGCGAAACAGCGGAGTCCTATATGATTTCTTTCCCCCGTGACGGGGACGCTGCTCAGATTTACTCCGAGGACGCATGGGGACACTCCGCGAAAAGCTATATGAACGGCTGGGCAACAGGCTCCAGCAACTATACTACCCTGCACTGCATGGATTCCTTTGACGGGAAGGTGTGCTACTGCATCGAGCCTGGCCTTTCCCGAAATGTCGGCGATACCTATCACGGCTTCGGTGAGGATTTCTGGGATAACTATCCCAGCCAGTACAACAACACCATCGAGCCGGACGATATTAAGCTGCTGCTGGGCCGTATCATGCAGTATGGCTATCAGGGCAACCTTTCCACCTCGTGGAGATCGCAGAACGATTCCGATGCGGATAAGCTGGCCCACGCCTTCGCTACCCAGCTGCTCGTTTGGGAAACGGTTGTGGGCGAGCGCGATGCGGACTTTGACCATGTGAGCACCGGCGGCTATGACGAGATCCTGTCGCTGGTTTCCCCCAATCATCCGCTGTATAGCCGAATCATGGACTATTACGACAGCATCGAGTCCAGCGTGCAGAGCCACGCCGTTTGCCCGAGCTTTATGAGCAGAAGCAGCGGCGGCGCAAAGACCATTGAGCTTGCGTGGGACGGCAGTCAGTACATTGCCGAGCTCACGGATACCAACCACGTGCTGTCACAGTTTACCTTCTCTGCCAGTGAGACGGGCTTTCATTTCAGCGTGTCGGGCAACACACTCACTATCACCACCGATACGGCTCCCAGCGGCAATGTGACGATCTCCGCAAGTCGAAGCGCTTCCCGCTGCGGCGTTCTTGTTTGGACGGACTATAAGTACGGCCCCAACGGCGGCGTTCAGGATACCATCACCTATACGGCCTCCGTCAGCGACCCTGTAAGAGCGTTTCTCAAGCTGAAGGTCAGCTATGGCGGCGCTAAAATCATCAAGACCAGCGAGGACGGCAGGGTGGACGGCATTACCTTCACCATCACCGGCGAGGGCGTCAATCAGACCGTTACCACCGACCGGAACGGTGAAATTCGCATCGACAATCTGATGCCCGGTGTCTATACCGTCACTGAACAGAGCTACGACAAGTATGTACCCCAGGAAAGCCACCGTGTTACCGTGCTCGCTGGGCAGACGGCGACGGTTTCCTTCAACAATGTACTCCGCCGTGGTGATCTGACCGTGACCAAGACCTCCGAGGACGGACTGAACCAGGGTGTGAAGTTCCACCTTTTTGGAACCTCTCTCAGCGGTCTGCCCGTGGATGAATTTGCTGTTACCGATGAAAACGGTGTTGCGACCTTCAAGGATGTGCTTATCGGCACCGGCTACACGCTGGAGGAGATGGACACCGTCATTCGCTATGTGATTCCCGACAGTCAGAGCGCCGCAGTGGAATGGAACAGTGTAACCAATAAGAGCTTTTCCAACATCCTCAAGAAATTCAATGTCACCGTCACTAAGAGCGACTGTGAGGTCGGAACGGCGCAGGGTGATGCTTCTCTTGCCGGTGCCGCCTACGGCATCTATAAGGGCGATCAGCTTGTGGATACCTACTACACCGACGAGAACGGCCAGTTCACCACCGGCTATTATGTCTGCGGCGACGACTGGACGATTCGTGAGGTCAGCCACTCCGAGGGCTATCTTCTGGACAGCACCGTTTATCCTGTCGGTGCAGAGGCGGCCAATTACACCGTTGAGTTGAACGCTGCGCCTGCCGTGGCTGTGAGCGAGCAGGTGCAGAAGGGCAATATCGCCATCATCAAGCACTCGGATAACGGCGACACACAAATTGAAACGCCCGAAGAAGGCGCGATTTTTGCCATCTATCTGAAATCTGCCGGCAGCTATGAGGCGGCAAAGGATACGGAGCGGGACTATCTGACCTGCGATGAAAACGGCTTTGCCCAAAGCAAGGATCTGCCCTACGGCGTGTATACCGTGCATCAGGTCTCCGGCTGGGAGGGCCGTGAGCTGATGAGCGACTTTGATGTGTTCATTGCCAAGGACGGCGAGACCTATCGCTACCTTATCAACAATGCCAACTTCAAGTCTTTCATTAAGGTCATTAAGGTGGACGCGGAGACCGGCAATACCATTCCCTATGCGGGTGCGGGCTTCCAGATCTTCCGTCCGGATGGCTCCAAGGTGGAAATGACCTTTACCTATCCGGAGGTTACCACCATCGACACCTTCTACACCAATGACGCCGGCATGCTCATCACGCCGGAGAAGCTGGAGTTTGGCAAGGGCTACTCCCTCAAGGAGGTCTCCGCTCCTTACGGCTATGTGCTCAGTCATGAGGCGGTCAAGTTCGATGTGACCGAAGAGAATTCCACCGAGGAAGGCGGTGTGACGGTCGTTGCGGTGAAGCTGGGCAACTACGCGCAGAAGGGCATCATCAAGATTTCCAAAACCGGTGAGGTGTTTGCCTCTGTTGCGGCGGCGGACGGGGTCTATCAGCCGGTCTATACGGTGCAGGGACTTGCGGGAGCAACCTATGAGATCAAGGCAACGGAGGACATCTACACTCCGGACGGTACGCTGCGCTGCAGCGCCGGCGAGATGGTGGATACGGTGACCACAGGCGCAGACGGCACGGCGGAGAGCAAGCCGCTGTATCTGGGAAAATACGGAATCACCGAGATGAAAGCCCCCGATGGCATGGTCGTAAACAAGGACGCCCATACTGCAGAACTTGTCTACGCCGGCCAGGAAATTGAGATCACCGAAACGGCTGCCAGCTTCTGCAATGACAGACAGAAGGCGCGGATTTCTCTTTCCAAGGTGTTGGAGCAGAATAAGCAGTTCGGCATCGGCATGAATAACGAGCTTTCCGCCGTGACCTTCGGCTTCTATGCCGCCGAGGAGCTTACCGCAGCAGACGGCTCTGTCATTCCGGCAGACGGACTGATTGAGATTCTGTCCCTTGACGAAAACGGGAAAGCCGTGCTCAAGAGCGATGTTCCCTTCGGCAGCTACTATGTCAAGGAAATCAGCACCGACAGCCACTATATGCTCTCTGATGAGAAGTACCCTGTGACCTTCGCCTATGCCGGTCAGGAAATCCCCGTTGTGGAGCTTGCCGTCAATGACGGAAAGAGCATTACCAACGAGATGATCTACGGAGAGATCCATGGCATGAAGAAGGATGAGGACGGCAAGGCGCTGGCCGGGGCTACCATCGGCCTGTTCCTCACAGACGGCACAGAGCCTATTATGACCACTGTTTCCGCAGAGGACGGCAGCTTCTCCTTTACAGGTATCCCCTATGGCGAGTATGTGGTCCGTGAAATCGCCGCGCCGGAGGGCTATGTGATGGATGAGACGCCTTATACCGTGAAGGTAGATCAGAACGGCGCTGTGGTCGAGATCGAGATCACCAACAAGCTCATTCGCGGCAGCGTTCAGCTGACCAAGGTGGATAAAAACTATCCCGACCACCATCTGAACGGCGCAGTCTTTGAGGTGTACCGTGACGGAAAGCTCGTGGGCCAGATGGAGGAGCTGTCCGACGGCGTCTACAAGCTGGATGATCTGCCCTACGGCGATTACACGCTGAAGGAAACTGAGGCCCCCAAGGGCTTCTTCCTTGATGAGAAGACCTACAGTTTCTCCATTAAGGAAGATGGTAAAACCGTCGTCGTGGAAAATGAGGCCGGAAAGGGCTTTGTCAACCAGGCACAGACCGGAGGCATTCGCATTGAAAAGACTTCGGATGACGGCGTGCTGAAGGGCTTTACCTTCCGTGTGGAGGGCACGGATATCACCGGCAATGCCTTCAGCAAGGACTTTGTGACCGACGAAAAGGGGCAGATCCACATTGATGGCCTGCGCATCGGCGATTATGTGATCTCCGAGGTGTTCAACAAAGCCAACGAAAAGTATGAGCTTCCCGCAAATGTCACCGTAACCGTTCACGAGGGAAAGACGGTCGTTGCCAAGTTCCATAACAAGCTCAAGCCTGTTACGGATATTCCCAAAACCGGAGATACCACCAATATGCCTCTTTGGGCGGCACTTGCCGGTATCTCTGCAATCGGCGCAGGTGCAGCGGCCTTCTTTACCTTCCGCAAAAAGAAGGAGGTAGGCAAGCATGAACGCTAAGGTCATTATCGGCATCGGTCTTGTGGTGTTTATTATCGCAGGGCTGATCGTTCTTCGCCTGAAGAACAGAAAGTAAAACGGCAAGGGGCGGCATCTTTTTACAGATGCCGCCCCGCTTATAAAAGGAGACGCTATGGAAGAGACAAGAAAAATCGGAGATTACTCCGTAAAGTATTCCATGTATATCGGGCACAAGGATATTGCTCTGGGCGAGAATCCCAACGCCGACAAGGATGAACGGTATATGTGCTGCTTTGTAGAGACCAACGCCATTTTCGAGCGCTATTCCGGAGTGCTGGTCAGCGACGATTTTGCAGAGATTGCAAAGGTGTTCGGCCAGCGCGTAGCGGATGCAGCCGAGGAGATTATTCAGGAAAACGAGAGAGCCTGTCAGGAGGTCGGCATAAATGAGGAACTCATGGCAGAAAGCTGCGCGCCGGTTTCCTACAAAGATTCCATTGAGAACAAGGTGGTTGTCATCAAGGGCAGCATTCTCCGGCCTGAGTTCCGCCACGCCAATCACCAACTTATGCTGTGTACCGGTGGCTTCGGTGCGCAGGCAAATGCGCGAGGGCGTACCTGCTACTGCATTTCTCTGTACGACGGGAGAAAGACCTCCTTTTACCGCACGGATTTTCTCGGCGTCATGGATGAAAAGAAGCTTCCCGAATGGGCGCAGAAGGGCTTGGAGAAAGCGAAAGAGATGCACGCGCAGGAAAAGAAACCGACTAAAGAAAGAGGTGACGCAAGATGATCGAGTATGAAAAAAGAGCAATGATCGAGGCGGAGGACAAATATACCTTTCGCCAGAGCACGCAGATTTCCATGCAAACCGGACTGATCGGCCACCTCCGGGCAGACATGGATACAGACGGCAACGGCTTTTTCAGCAGCTGGTTTGATTTCCGGGAGGAGCTGAAAACCGATGGGTTCAAGGCAGAGTTTGATGATGTAATCAACTCTCTGCGTGAGGAAGGCGACATTCTTCATAACCGCAGGGCGCTTGCCAAGTACTGCTACTGCACCCCACAAAGCCGGATGCAGGAGGAGCCGGGCTACTATGGCGTTCGTGTGGATACCGAAAAGTATGCCTACCTTCTGCGCCTGAACCCGGACAGAGGCGAATATAACCTGTACTGCTATTGCTATCGCCGGGATTGGCTCGATCAGCACCTGAAGGACGCAGAGAAAGGAATCCGGTTTATTGACAGCCATTACAAGGAGCTGTTTCGCATTCCGGATGGCGGCAAGGTGAAAATCCACTATTCGTGGAATGAAGAGCAGATCCGCACCTGCCGCTATATCGACGATTACCATGTGGAGATCGGGAGCAACCTCTATCACATTTGCGAGTTTGCCGAGCGCATGGAATACGGCGGCCATACCTGCGAGCCGGTTCGGGACAACCTGCCCGAGCGGTGCTACAGCGTTCTTTCCGGCAGCGACGAAATCATTATCATCAAGCGCGGCGAAAAGGGTTACTTCAAGACGGACATTCCCGTCACCGACAAGGACGAAGCCCGGAGCATCGCGAATGAGTATAATGCAAAGCTCGGCGTCAGTAAGGCGCAGGAAGAAGCGATGAAGGCCGGTTCTATGTTCGGCTTTCAGGTGCCCGCCGCTGACCCGAGAAATTATGACGCAGACGGAAAGCCCGTGATGCCGAAGGACAGAGGTGATGCACGATGAGTAAGGACGATTATCGCATCTGGTCCAATGCTGACCTTGACTATGAGGAGTGGAAAGACTGGATAGAGGAAGAATATCCGACGCTTTCCGAGGACGAGCGCGTCGCCATGATGTATGAGGAAAATGGGCATTATCTTGAGGACGAACGCCTGAATTTGGACATTCAACTTTCCCAGCCCATTCTGGTTGTTGCCGATCTGGGGCTTTGGAATGGCAGGCGCACGGGATACAAAGAAATTCCCAGCGGCAATATCCGGGACTGCCTTTACTCTGATTACGACTACACCACATGGTATGTGGACCGAAACGGAGATTTCCGGTGCGATGATACCCACCATGACGGAACAAACCATTATCTCTATCGGGTATATAAGGACAATGTTTCCCAGGCGCAGAAAGACCGGCTCAAAGAAAAAATCTACAACGGCACAGCCACCAGGGCAGATATTGTCCGTGTCACCCGCAGGCTTGGCGATGAGATCGGGAAGGTGTATGGCTGGAGCTTTCCAGCCCGGCAGAGAGAGCGAGGTGAGGCACGATGAACCATGCACTGCCGAGCGAAAGTTATATTGCCAGACTGGACTATTTGGCTTTCAACGGAAAAGTATGCAGCAGCGTTGAGTACAGCGATGAGCAGCGCTTCCTGGAAGACCTGAAGGAGTCGCTCTATCACGGAGAGCCGCTGTGCGTCGTTCTCTACCGAGACCGGAACGGCAAGACGATTTCTCGTGCGTTTCTGAACGACCTGGATACACTGCCAAAGGGACTTTTCATAGAGGACAGTTCCCACAGAAAGCCGAAGGAAAGGGGTGAAGCACGATGAGGGTAAATGCCATGACAGAGAAGTTTGAGGATGTGACGGTTCTGGGGCATCCCATGCTTTTTACCTGCCTGCGGGTAGACCGCGATACCGTTCCACAGGGCATGTACATGTACGAGGTTCGCCACGATGATGACCAACAGGGCGAGCCGGTTCAGATTGCCAACTGGATCATGGTGAATCATTGGGGAACGTTGATTTCCAATAGACCCATTCGCTTGGAGCCCCGACCGGATGGGAGAAACGCCTACCGCGACATTGATCCTGAAAACAATTGGATCTATGAGGGCACGCTTACTACCGTGAAGGAGTACATGGAGAAGAATCCACCGGCGGTTCATAAGCAAAAAGACCACGAACCTGCGAGATAAGGAGAAGCTATGGATAAGAAGAAAGCCATCTGCGAATATCTCCGCAAAAATCATATTGGCAAAGAAAATGCCATCCACAGCAAGGAGCTTGAAAAGCTGTTTCTGCTTGACGGACGAAATATTCGCCGCAAGATCAGTGCCTTGCGGCAGGATGGCTTTCCTATTTGCAGCGATGAAACGGGCTACTATTACGCAGACAACCAAAAAGAGATCAACACCACCGTCTGCCGGTTAAATGAGCTTGTGACCAAGGTGTCCAACGCCAGGACCGGGCTTTTGTTTGCATCGATCCTCGGAGAGAATGCGCAGACCGTTGAGGTCACGATCAAAGTAAGATAAGGAGGGAGTTCCCATGCCGAGCAAATACAGAATCATTTTGGAGATGGCGTCCCAGACTGCCAGGGATATCGCCTCCAATGCCGCCCGATATACCGATTTTCTGATTACGGCGGCAAACAACTACAAGTACAGCTTTAAGGAGCAGCTGCTCATCCATGCGCAGAAGCCAGATGCAACGGCGTGTGCGGAAATCGACACATGGAATAAACTCGGCAGATGGGTAAACAAGGGCACGAAAGGCATCGCACTGCTGATCGACAGAGATGTTCCCTACAAGCTGAGACATATCTTTGATATCTCCGACACCAACAGCCGTGCCGGAAGGAACATCACCCTTTGGCAGATGAAGCCGGAGTACGAATATGCGGTATCGGAAAGCCTTCAGGCCAGCTTCGGCGATGTGGAGGAGCCGCGAGATTTCCCGCACCTTCTCATGGATATTTCCGGTTATGCCGTGGAGGATAATCTTTCAGATTATCTCATGGAGTTGAACGCTGTCAAAGCCGGCAGCTTTCTGGAGGAGCTGGATGACACAAGCCTTGAGGCATGGCTGAAAACCACGCTGAAAAGCAGCGTCGCTTTTATGGCGCTCTCCCGTGCAGGGTATGAGCCGAGGCAGTATTTTGACCGGGAGGATTTCAGCCACCTCTTTGACTTCAACACCGTGGAGGTTATCTCAGTGCTCGGTGCCGCCGTCAGCGATATTTCTGAGATGGTCATCCGTGAAATGGGAGAAACCGTCAAGGAAATGGAGAAAGAAGAAAGACGGAAGATTCGCACATTTGCACAGGAGGGTGCTTCTGCGTATCATAAGAACCGAACAGAAAACAAGGAAAGGAGCAACGAATATGGAACTGACCTATACGATGCAGGGGGATTATCTGATTCCCGATCTGACCGTGCCAGAGAGCCCGAAGCTTGGGAAGTATGGAATGCTGCGGCGGACATTCCTCCGCGAGCACCGGGATGGGATCTACACCGGGATGCTGCTGAACGGAACACTGAACAGCCATTTGGAGGAGGTGGACCGGCAGGCGCAGAAGATGCTGGACGACCTGACCGAGCAGATGAAGGCGCTGAACGGAGTGACGGAGCAGATGAAGGCAGAGGATCAGATGCGGTGGGTTCAGATGATGAACTCCATTCGCCACTCGGCGGAGGAAGTGATTCTGAACGACCTGATCTACGCGTAACGCTCCCCACAGTTGAACAGCAGCAGGAAATTATCGCAGAAGCGGAGGAAGAAAAATCCTCCGCTTTTTCTATTTCTCAGGAGGACATCGACGCCATTCTGACACGGGGCAGCGGCATCCATCAGGGCAAATTCCGCATCTATGAGCAGTTTCTCAAACAGGATTCTTCTGAGAACAATATCGCCTTTTTGAAAAACGAATACGGCATCGGCGGCGCGTATCCTGCAATTTCCGGCAGAAATCTCGGTGAAAGCCACGACGCTAAAGGAATCAAAATCAGCAGAGGCAGAATCTCTCAGCCCGATGCAGAATTGCTTTTGCGGTGGAATAAGGTCGAGAAGCGGATCGGGGAATTGATCCGTGCCGACCGCTATCTGAGCCAGGCCGAAAAGGACGACTATCCCGCCTACCGGGAGCAGGCAGAGGTGCGTAAGGAACGATGTGAAATCTCTGATGAGTTCCGGTCGATTGTCTATGATTATAACGACTTCGTGACGCAGCTCGGCGAGGAAAGCAAAGCGCTGAATCTGTATTATTTGTCAAGCTGCTGGGGTGCGTTCAGCGTGGGCGATAAGAAAATGCACGCCCGTACAGCGGAGGGTGACTTCATCCTCCCCATGATGCGCGAAGCAATGAATACGATCATTGCGGACAACACCCACTTGACCGCACGGTGCGAAGCCATGTTGGAAGCGTTGAACAGCGATGTGGCGAAGTCCCTTGAACCGACCTTTGATGAGCTGAACCCTCCGCCGGAGCCCCAGAAGGAATACCGCTATCATCTTGGTGACACGGTCTATATCGGCACACAGGAATACGAGCTGCTGTCTTTTGACGAGAAGAAGGTCGTCCTCTTTGATACGCAGTTCCCGCTGTTTAACAAGGAGCTGACTCGTGAGGAGTTCGATAACCGGCTCAAAGAAAATCCGCTGAATGACAGGCTGCTGCAAGTCGTGGAAGAACTCCCTGTCGCAGACAATACGAAGGCGAGAATATCCCTTGACACCGGCAGTAACAAGGTTCACTGGATTTACTTCAATCCCGATGCAGATGCAGGTGGACAGTATGTTTCCGGTGACCTTGATTTCTCTGTTTTTGAAGAGCTTGTCGAGCAGTATGACATTGCCAACCATCCGGAAAACGACGCCGACTTCCGAAATGACCTTGAAGAAATGTCGGATCAGTTCATTGCGGACATCAATACTCCGTTCTTCATGGAAGCTGAAAATGACTATGAGATGGACTGCGACTATGTCGAGTTCACGCCGGAAAACCTCCTGAAGATTCACGAGGATATTCTGTCTTTAGAGGCAGACCGGGAAGCAGCGCGAGAGACTGACCGATATGAGGCGGAGTTTGGTGCGGACGGCACACGGGTATTCAGAGAAACGGAAGATTTGGCAGAAGACGATTCCGAAATTGAGAGCATAACGGACGAAGAACGGGATGCTCTGCCCATCAGCACCGTCAAAGACGGCGAGGTCGTGACATACCCCAATGCGGAGGCCTTGCTGGATGACCAGGAAGAAGCGCTCGCCCCGCCTCTACAAGTGAAAAGGCCTTCCAAGATCGCGCCTCATGTGCTGCATCCGGAAATCAACACCGAGTACCGCACTAACTTCCAAATCGAGAGCGATGATATCGGTGTGGGCACGCCGCTGGAACGGTTCTATCACAATATCCGTGCCATTCAGCTCCTGAACAAGCTGGATGCGGAAAACCGATTGGCAACACCCACGGAGCAGCGCGTACTTGCCGACTATGTGGGTTGGGGCGGTCTCTCTGAGTTCTTCAAGGAGGACAATCCCCATTATGCCGAGCTGAAGGATGTGCTTTCCGATGAGGAATATGCGTCGGCGAGAGAATCCACGCTGACGGCCTTCTATACGCCGCCCGTGGTGATCAAGGCGGTGTACAGTGCCTTGGAGAATATGCACTTCCAGACCGGCAATGTGCTGGAGCCCTCCTGCGGCATCGGCAACTTTATGGGGCTTGTTCCCGAAAGCATGAATGACGCGAAGTTCTATGGCGTGGAGCTGGACAACATTTCCGGGCGGATCGCCCAGCAGCTGTATCAGAAAAACAGTATCGCGGTGCAGGGCTTTGAAAATACAAACCTTCCCGACAGCTTCTTTGACGCGGCAATCGGCAATGTCCCCTTCGGGCAGTTCAAGGTGCCGGACAAGCGCTATGATAAGCACAACTTCCTCATTCACGATTATTTCTTCGCCCGCACCTTGGATAAGGTGAGACCCGGCGGCGTGATTGCCTTCATTACCTCAAAGGGTACGCTGGATAAGGAAAATCCCAATGTTCGAAAGTATATCGCGCAGAGAGCCGACTTGCTCGGCGCTATCCGGCTACCGAATGATACCTTCAAGGCCGCTGCCGGCACAGAGGTCACATCGGACATTATCTTCCTCCAAAAGCGTGACCGAGTGGTGGATATTGAGCCCGATTGGGTGCATCTGGCCACCGATGCCAATGGCATCCGGATGAACGCCTATTTTGTGGACAACCCTGAAATGGTGTTGGGCGACATGCAGATGGTCAGCGGACCTCACGGCATGGAGTCCGCCTGTATTGCTTATGAAAATGCAGAGCTTGGGGACCTCTTGCGGGATGCTATCCAGAACATTCATGCCGAGATTACCGAATTTGAAATCGACGATCTTGAAGCGGACGATGAGGACCTTTCTATTCCTGCTGACCCTGATGTGCGCAATTTCAGCTTCACGGTGGTGGACGGCAAGATTTATTACCGTGAAAACAGCCGCATGAATCCCGTGGATGTTTCCGCGACTGCCGAAAGTCGCATCAAAGGCATGATTGCCATCCGTGATTGTGTCCGGACGCTGATTGAGTACCAGACGGAGGACTATCCCGATGCCGATATCAAGGCAGAGCAGAAAAAACTCAATCGCCTCTATGATGATTTCAGCAAAAAATATGGGCTTATCAGCGCAAGAGCCAACAACTCGGCGTTCAATTCCGACAGCTCCTACTGCCTGCTTGCTTCGCTGGAGGTGCTGGATGATGAGGGCAACTTCCTCCGCAAGGCAGATATGTTCTCCAAACGAACCATCAAGCAGAAGGTAACGGTGCAGTCGGTTGACACGGCTTCCGAGGCCTATGCTCTGTCTCTTGCGGAAAAAGCGAGAATCGACATGCCGTATATGTCACAGCTCACCGGCAAAACCGAGCAGGAACTGTTCGAGGATTTGAAGGGTGTGATTTTCCTCAACCCCATGCACATAAGCGAAGAGGACGGCAAGCCGAAGTATCTCCCTGCCGATGAATATCTCTCCGGCAATGTCCGTGAAAAGCTCCGTTGGGCAAAGCAGAGTGCGGAGCTCTACCCCGAGGATTACGGAGAGAATGTCCGTGCTCTTGAGGCGGTACAGCCGGTTGACCTGACGGCAAGTGAAATTTCCGTGAGGCTTGGCGCAACATGGCTGCCTCCGGAAATCATTGAGGAGTTCATGTTTGAACTGTTCAGCACCCCACGCTACTGCCAGTGGAACATCCATGTTCACTACGCACAGTACACCGGCGAATGGAATGTGGAGGGAAAGTCCTACGACCGCAGCAATGTGAAAGCCTACAATACTTACGGCACCGGCAGAGTTAATGGCTATAAGATCATGGAGGAAACCCTGAACCTCCGGGATGTAAGAATCTTCGACTACATCGAGGACGGAAACGGCAGGAAAACGGCTGCGCTCAACAAGAAAGAAACCGCCATCGCACAGGGCAAGCAGGAGCTTATTAAGCAGGCCTTTGCAGACTGGATATGGAGCGATCCGGAACGCCGGGAGCAGCTAACCAAGCTGTATAATGAGAAGTTCAACAGCATTCGCCCCCGTGAGTATGACGGCAGCCACCTGAATTTCGTGGGAATCAATCCGGAGATCACGCTGAGGCCGCATCAGGTCAATGCCATTGCCCATATCCTCTACGGCGGCAACACCCTGCTTGCGCATGTAGTTGGGGCCGGGAAGACCTTCGAGATGGTAGCGGCGGCCCAAGAGAGCAAACGGCTGGGCTTGTGCCAGAAAAGCCTGTTCGTGGTTCCCAATCACCTGACGGAGCAATGGGCGAGCGAATACCTCCAGCTCTATCCCTCCGCCAATATTCTTGTCGCCACCAAGAAAGACTTCGAGACCAAGAACCGCAAGAAGTTCTGCGGGCGCATTGCCACCGGCGACTACGATGCGGTCATCATTGGGCACAGCCAATTTGAAAAGATCCCCATGTCCCTGGAACGACAGCGTGCCATCCTGCAGCAACAGCTGGATGAAGTGCTGGACGGCATTTCTGAATTGAAGAAAAACCGTGGGGATAATTTCTCCATCAAGCAGCTGGAGCGAACCAAGAAAACGGTCAAGCAGAAGCTGGACAAGCTCAATGACCAGTCCCGCAAGGATGATGTTGTGACCTTTGAAGAGCTGGGCGTTGACCGTATCTTCATCGATGAGGCGCATTACTATAAAAACCTCGCCGCATTTACAAAAATGCGGAATGTGGGCGGCATCAGCCAAACCGAGGCCATGAAGTCCAGCGACCTGTATATGAAGTGCCGGTATCTGGACGAGCTGACCGGCGGCAGAGGCGTTGTGTTTGCCACTGGCACACCCATCTCCAACAGCATGGTGGAGATGTACACCATGCAGAAGTATCTCCAGTACGGAGCGCTGCGCAGGAATGACCTTCTCCACTTCGATGCCTGGGCTTCCACCTTCGGCGAGACGGTGACAGCCATCGAGCTCTCCCCGGAGGGCACGGGCTACCGCGCCAAAACGAGGTTTGCCAAGTTCTATAACTTGCCGGAGCTTATGTCCATGTTCAAGGAGACCGCAGACATTCAGACAGCCGATATGCTCAAGCTCCCCGTGCCGGAGGCCCATTACCACAGTGTTGTTTTGAAGCCATCGGAAACGCAGAAAGAAATGGTGGCGGGATTGTCTGAACGAGCCGAGCGTGTCCGCAATAAGATGGTGGATTCCAGCGTGGACAACATGCTCCTCATCACCAATGACGGCAGAAAGCTCGCCTTGGATCAGCGGCTCATGAACGATATGCTCCCCGACAGCGAGACAAGCAAGGTGGGCGCGTGTGCGGAGAATGTTTTTGACATCTGGCAGCGCACCGCCGATCGGAAATCGACACAGATGGTATTCTGCGACTTGTCTACGCCCCACGGCGACGGCAAGTTCAATGTGTACGATGATCTCCGAAACAAGCTGATTGCCAAGGGCGTTCCGGCAGAGGAAATCGCCTATATCCATACGGCAAACTCCGAGGCGCAAAAGAAAGAGCTGTTTGGCAAGGTGCGCTCCGGTCAGGTGCGTGTGCTCATCGGTTCCACGCAGAAAATGGGAGCCGGCACCAATGTGCAGACGAAGCTTGCGGCACTTCATCATTTGGATTGTCCGTGGCGACCGTCTGACCTGCAGCAGCGGGAAGGACGAATCATCCGCCAGGGCAACGAAAACAAGGAGGTCGATATTTACACCTATGTTACGGAGAACACCTTCGACAGCTACCTGTATCAGTTGGTGGAATCCAAGCAGAAGTTCATTGGGCAGATCATGACCAGCAAATCCCCGGTGCGTTCTGCGGAGGACATTGACGAAACTGCCCTGAGCTATGCGGAAATCAAGGCGCTGTGCGCCGGCAATCCCCACATCAAGGAGAAGATGGATTTAGATATTGATGTGTCTCGCCTGAAGCTGCTCAAGGCCAACCATCTGAGCCAGCGCTATGCTCTGGAGGATCAAATCCTGAAGGAGTTCCCCCAGAGAATTCGGTCGTTGGAACAGCGCATTGAGGGCTATCAGGCGGATATTGACCAGCGCAAAAGAAATACCGAGCCCAACGAGGACGGCTTCTCCCCGATGTTTATGCCGGGCGGCACGGTAAGAGAAAAGAAGGCTGCCGGCGATGCCATCCTCGGCCTTTGCAAGTCCATGACAAGCCCCGATCCGATTCCCATCGGCCAGTACAGAGGCTTCGATATGGAACTGTCCTTCGACACCTTCAGCCGAGAATATAAGATCACGCTGATTCATCAGCTGCGGCATACGGTCACGCTGGGAACGGACATCTTCGGCAACATTCAGCGACTGGATAACACCCACAGTTCTTTTGAGGAACGAATGGCAGCGTGTGCCGATCAGCTGGAGAACACCCGGGTTCAGCTTGAAAATGCAAAGGCCGAGGTACAGAAGCCATTCTCCCAGGAGGAAGAACTGAAAGCCAAATCGGAACGGCTAAATGAACTGAATGCGATGCTCAATCTCGACAAAAGAGAGAACGAGATCGTGGACGGTGAGCGTGGCGAGGAGGAGCCGCAAAAATCATCCGCAGACAGAGAACGCTAAAAAGAAAATCACAGCGGCAATGTGGAATACCTGCATTGCCGCTGTGATACGCAAGCCGGGAAATGTACCGAGTGTGCGATAGAATGAGGCTGATAAATCGGGATTTACCTCTATTCAAACATACAAGCTCTTGACAATAAAGCTCCTATATAGTATGTTTTTAATAAACTACTATATAGGAGCTTTTGCATGAAAACAAATGGCGGATTTCTTGTCACCAAAATAAAACAACTTGGAGACCGGATTTTTGAGAAGATTCTCAGCGAAAAGAATATTGATGCGTTCAATGGAGCCCAGGGGCGCATTCTTTATGTGTTGTGGCAGGAGGATGGTATATCAATCAGATCACTCTCGACTAAATGCGGATTAGCGATAACATCTCTTACGACGATGCTGGAAAGAATGGAAAATCAAGGGCTGATAAGCCGTGTTCAGTCTGAAACGGACAAAAGGAAAACACTCCTGTTTCTGACTGAGAAAGCACATGCCTTAAAGGGCGAGTACGATTCTGTATCTGATGAGATGGGCAGTATTTACTACAAAGGTTTTTCAGAGGAAGAAATTACCCGGTTTGAGGAATGCCTCGACCGCATCAGAAAGAATCTTGAGGAGTGGCAGAAGTCATGAGTATTTGTATCAAAGATCAGATTCAGAACATGAAT
>OLQV01000386.1_pt1 | contig 42859 bp, 48 predicted proteins | sample 1672371 | NCBI WGS metagenome assembly OLQV01 (sample SAMEA3136676, study PRJEB25190) | human gut metagenome
CGTTCAGGCTGCAGATGCCGTTGGACAGCTGCTTGGGCAGCATGGGCACCACCTGGTCGGCATAGTACACGCTGGTGGCACGGTGAAAGGCTTCGTTGTCCAGCTCACTGCCGGGCTTGACGTAGTGAGACACATCCGCAATATGCACGCCCAGCTCAAAGCCGCCCTCCGGCGTCTTGGTCAGGCTGATGGCGTCGTCGATGTCCTTGGTCTCAGCACTGTCGATGGTGAAGATGGGCAGAGCGCGCAGATCCATGCGGCCCTCACAGTCGGCCTCGGTCACCTCGGCGTTTTCCAGCTTCTTGGCCTCTTCGCGGACCTTATCCGGGAAACGGCTGCGGATGTCCTGCGCATAGAGCAGAGCCTTGGCGCAGCGCTTGGCCTCGTCGGAGCTGCCAAAGCGCATGGCCACGCCCACGCGGTGATCTTCCTGCCGGTTGCCGCGCTGCAGGATCTCCACAGCCACTTTGTCGCCGTCCTTGGCACCGCCCTCGCAGTCGCGCATCATCCGCATGGAGATGGCGGGGCAGTCATCGGGCACGAACTTCAGCATGCCCTCCACACGGCGGACGGTGCCCACCAGATCGTTCTTTTCTTCCAGCACGGCCAGGATCTCGCCCTCGTCGCTGCCCTCCACACGGGGATGCTCAAACTTTTCCACCAGCACCTTGTCACCGGGCATGGCGCCGCGGGTGAAGCGGCCCGGGATGAAGATATCGCTGGTGCCGTCCTCCAGCATGACAAAAGCAAAGTTCTTGCCCAGCTTGACCACCTTGCACAGCAGGGCCTTGTCGGCGCGGCCGGAACGCACCGTAAAGAAAACGCCCTGCCGCTGGCAGATCACAGCCTCGTGCACCAGCTGGTCCACGGCCTCCATCACCTTGCGGTCCGAGCCACGGTCCCCGCCGAACTTTGACTTGAGGTCCTTCACGGTGCACGGCTGATTCTGGATCGCGTGCTCAATTTTATCGCGCATTGCCATAATATTTTTCTCCTTGCTCTTCCTGGCTGCGGCCTCCGTCGGGCTGCAGCCCTGCCAGTTCCGGGCATTGCTGCCCACCCTGCTGCGGCAGCCCGAAAAGACAGCTGCCCGTACTTTTTTCACTCAACTATGTCGGTTTTATACAGAAAAGCAGCCCCGTCAGAGCACGGGGCTGCATGGGGTGCATCAACCTGCCAGACGGCCGGTGAACAGGCAAGCCAGAATTGCCACCACGAAAAAGACGACACCGGCAATGCGGGTCACCTTGGCCAACATCTGGTCAGCCGGGGTCAGGCGTGCGTTGTTGGCACCGCCTGCACTGCCGTTGATGGCGCCGGAAAGGCCCTGGCCGTGGGTGTGCTGCATGAGGGTGAGGAACACGATGACCAGCGAAGCGACCAACAGGATCGCGCCGCCAACGATTTCGATAACAGACATGGATTGAAACGCTCCTTTATTCAAATTGAATGGGAAAACCACGCAAAAATACGACTATATAGTATCATACCATCTGCAAAAAAGCAAGCACAATTCCGCATTTATCCCAACCAGTGCAGTGCCGTGCACAGCTGTGCAAACACCGCCGCGCTGGAGACCGCCGCCTGCGTCTGTCCGTCCTGCAAGACCACGATGGTGTATTGCGGATCCTCGGCCGGGTAAAACCCCGCGAACCAAAGGTTCATGCGCTCTTTCCCTTCGGCCGTGAACTGCCCGGTCTGGGCGGTACCGGTCTTGCCCGCCGCCCCGCCGGGCAGGCCGGAAGCATCCTGTGCCGTGCCCTCGACCACCGTCTGCTCCAGCATGGTGCGCAGAGCCGCTGCGGTCTGCTCCGTGAGCACCCGTTCTGCCTGCGGGCGGGCAAAGGCCGACAGCTCTTCCCCGGATGTTTCATCCAGCGCACAGTCCAGCAGGCACGGCGCACGGTAAACACCGCCGTTTGCGATGGTGTTCATCATGGCGGCCACTTGCAGCGGCGTTGCCAGCAGGCTGCCCTGCCCGAAGCTGAAATTGGCCAGCTGCCCGCTCTGGGCCAGTTCCTCGGCTCCCGGCAGGGCTCCGCTCTGGGCGGTAAGGCCCTCCGCCAACCCGATGCTCCGCCCGAAGCCCAGCGCCTGCGCCTGCTGCAAAAGAGCCTGTGCTCCCAGCTGCTGCCCCAACCGGATAAAATAGCCGTTGCAGCTCTTTGCCAATGCGGCCGAAAGGTCCACCTCGCCGTGCGGCACACCGCCTGCGCAGCGGAAGATCTGCCCGTCCACCACCACCGCGCCGTTGCAGTCGTACTCCGGCGCAAGGCCAGCTTCCAGCGCCGCCGCTGCCAGCACCGGCTTGAACACCGAGCCAACCGCATACGCCTGCAAGGCCCGGTTCAGAAAGGGGCTGTCCGGCGCTTCCAGACTGGCCGCCGGGTCAGCCGGGTCAAAACCCGGCACGCTGACGCAGGCCCGCAGGGCTGCCGTGCGGACGTCCAGCACCAGAATGCAGCCAGTGGTCATGGTCTGCGCCGCCACCGCCTCGGCCGCCCGCTGGACAGAACGGGAGAGGGTCAGGCGGGCCCCCACCGCTCCGCTGTCCGCCTGCAGATGCTGCACCTGCTCCCCGGTGCGCAGGTTGCCCTGCGCGGTCACCGGGCACAGCAGGGTGTCCCGTGCCCCGCTGCCGGTGAGCAGCGCGTCCAGTGCTTTTTCCAGCCCGGCAGCACCGTGGCCCTCACCGTCCAGATACCCCAACAGCTGCGGGCACAGCGGTGCGGCTGCATACCGCCGGGACGCCGCATAGCATGGAATGCCCAGCGCCGTCATGTCCCGGTCCACCTCCACGAGAAATGGAGCCGCCCGGCTGCGGCTGCGGTACAGCAGTTCCTGTCCGGCGGTGTCGGTGCAGGCGTACAGGCGGGTATAATTTTCCTGCCCCGGGAAGCAGAGAGCCAGCCAGCGTTTTTCCAGCCCGGTGAGTGGCAGGCCCATGCAGTCGTAAAAGCCGCCGCGCCGGGCTGGCAGTTCCAGCGTGACCGTGCTCTGTGCCGCCGCACGGGCTGCATAATCCGTGCTGGACGCCAAATAAAACAGCCTGCACAGCACTCCGGCAAAGCCGAACAACAACGCCGCATACAGCGCCAGCACCCTCCGCCCGGACATGGACACGCCCCCTTTGGCATAGCGTGGGCAACGGAGACCCAGGCTATACAAAAAGAGAGGCAGAACCTCCGAAGAAGTTCTGCCTCCCTAAGGCACTTTTATAAGAGCGCTTTTGCGGCTTAGTACATGCCGCCCATACCGCCCATATCACCGGCAGGTGCAGCAGGGGCCGGGGGTTCCGGCAGATCTGCCACCAGGCTCTCGGTGGTGAGCACCATCTCAGCAACGGATGCTGCGTTCTCCAGAGCGGAGCGGGTGACCTTGGTCGGGTCGACGATACCGGCGGCGATCATGTCATCCACATAGACCTCGTTCTGCGCGTCGAAGCCATAGTTGGGCTTGTTGGCAGAAATGATCTTGTCGATGATGACGCTGCCCTCCAGGCCGGCGTTCTTTGCGATCTGGCGCAGAGGAGCCTCCAGAGCCTTCAGCACGATCTTGGCACCGGTGCGCTCGTCGCCTTCCAGGCTGTCGCACAGCTCACGCACAGCGGGGATGGCGTTGATGGGAGCGGTACCGCCGCCGGCCACGACGCCTTCCTGCACAGCAGCCTTGGTTGCATTCAGGGCATCCTCGATGCGCAGCTTCTTGTCCTTCATCTCAACTTCGGTAGCAGCACCGACCTTGATGACGGCCACACCGCCGGCCAGCTTGGCCAGACGCTCCTGCAGCTTCTCGCGGTCGAAGTCGCTGGTAGCGGCCTCGATCTGGCTGCGGATCTGTGCAATGCGGGCTGCAATGGCATCCTTGTCGCCTGCACCACCCACAATGGTGGTGTTCTCCTTGGTGACCTTGACCTGACGGGCATGGCCCAGCATCTGGACGGTAGCGTCCTTCAGCTCGTAGCCCAGATCAGAGGACACCACAGTGCCGCCGGTCAGGATGGCGATATCCTGCAGCATCTCCTTGCGGCGGTCGCCGAAGCCGGGAGCCTTGACAGCCACCACATTCAGGGTGCCACGCAGACGGTTGACGATCAGGGTGGACAGAGCCTCGCCCTCGATGTCCTCAGCCACGATCAGCAGCTTCATGCCGTTCTGCATGACCTGCTCCAGCAGGGGGACCAGATCCTGAATGACGCTGATCTTCTTATCGGTGATGAGGATGGCGGCGTTGTCCAGGTCGGCGACCATCTTGTCGGTATCGGTGACCATATACGGGGTCAGATAGCCGCGGTCGAACTGCATGCCTTCGACGATCTCGTTGTAGGTCTCAGCGGTGGTCTTGTTCTCCTCGATGGTGATGACGCCGTCGGAAGTGACCTTTTCCATGGCCTCTGCGATCAGGCGGCCGATCTCCGGGTCACCTGCAGAAATGGTGCCGACACGTGCGATGTCGTTGGCATCCTTGACCTTCTGGCTGTGGGCCTTGATGGTCTCAACGGCGGTGTTGACTGCCTTGCTCATGCCGCGGCGGATATCCATCGGGTTTGCACCGGCAGTGACGTTCTTCATACCCTCGGTGACCATTGCCTGTGCCAGAACGGTTGCGGTGGTGGTGCCGTCGCCTGCTGCGTCGTTGGTCTTGGTTGCGACCTCACGCACCAGCTGTGCGCCCATGTTCTCAAACTCGTCCTTCAGCTCGATCTCCTTGGCGATGGTCACACCGTCGTTGGTGATGACGGGGGCGCCGAACTTCTTGCTCAGCACCACGTTGCGGCCCTTGGGGCCCAGGGTGATCTTTACCGTATTTGCCAGCGTGTCAATGCCAGCGCACAGTGCCTTGCGGGCGTCCTCGCCCTGCTTGATCTGTTTAGCCATAATCCAATCGCTCCTTCAAAGCTCAATTTCTTACAGTAGAGGGGGAAACTCAGTCTTCCACAACGGCCAGGATATCGCCCTGACGGACGATGGTGCACTCCTCGCCATCCACCTTCACTTCGGTGCCGGAATACTTGCTGGTGAGGACCTTGTCGCCGACCTTCACGGTCATCTTGACTTCCTTGCCGTCCACGACGCCGCCGGGGCCGACTGCGATGACCTCGCACACCTGGGGCTTTTCTTTTGCGCTGCCGGTCAGGATGAGGCCGCCCTTGGTGGTCTCCTCGACCTCAACAGTCTTGATAACAACACGGTCTGCAAGAGGAATGATCTTCATAGTTCTTGCCCTCCTATTATAAAAATAAAATGAAAACATTGTTGTGCCCGGAGGCTCTGGTTTACTGGCTCCCGGTTGTTTAGCACTCCTTTTCTCTGAGTGCTAAGTGTATTGTACTCATCTTGCCCGCAAAAATCAAGAGGTTTCAGAACTTTTTTTGTTAAATATTTATGACGATTTCAAAATCCCTCCGCACCACGTAAAAATCCCTGTGCGGAATGGACTCCCGCACAGGGATCTTTGCAGTCATTCTGTCACATCGGCCGGTGTGCTGCGCGCCGCACAGAACCGCTCATAGGCAGGCTTCGGCAGCAGGATGCGGCCTGCCAGCGGCTGAAGCGAGGCCGTCACTTCGCCGCAGGGGGCGCACTCGCCGTCCGCCGTGGCCACGATGGGCCCGCGCCCGTCTGCCGGGCGGAGCGACACACGCTTTGCGCGGCGGTAGATGAAATACGGTCTTGCCGCCTCAGTCAGCTGGCCGTTCACGAAGTGGCGTCCATTTTTGTACATGCTCAGCAGCTTGGCAATGGTCAGCCGCCCGACCTTGCGGACGATGAAGACATCCAGCCAGCCGTCGTCGGGCACTGCCTCCGGCCCGGCCAGGAAGCCGCCGCCATACGCCTTGCCGTTGCAGATGGCGCACATCAGGCAGTCCACGGTCAGGGTTTCCTCGTCGATGGTGAAGGTCAGCGTCCGGCCGATGCGGCCGCACAGCTGCTCCACGATGGAGAGCAGATATGCCGCCTCTCCGCCGCACAGCGGGATGCGCCGGAACTTCGGGATACCATAGGCCACCTGAGCGTCCAGGCCCGCCGCGCAGATGGTGGCGGACAGACCCAGGTTCGTCTGGAGCAGGTCGATGGTCACTTCCCCGCCTGCCAGCTGCGCGTCCAGGTCTGCAAACTCTTCCTTTGTGCCGTAGGTGCGCAGAAAGTCGTTGCCGCTGCCGTAGGGCAGGCATCCGACCGCCGCACCGGGGATGCCCTGCACCCCGGTCATCGCCTCCATAAAGGTGCCGTCGCCTCCGGCGGTATAGATGCGGAGGGGCACACCCTCCGCTGCGGCCTGCTGTGCTGCTGTGCGGGCCAGTTTCCGCGCGTGCCCAGCGTATTCGGTGACATGGATCGTGACCTCTTCCGGGGCAAGGCCCGCCCGCCGGGCAGCGGCTTCGATCTGCGGAATGAGCTGGGCCGTACAGTCCTGCTTGCCCGCAGCGGGGTTCAGTAAAAATAAGGTGCGCATGGCGTCCTCCTGCAATTTCGATTACCTCTATGATAACAGAAATCACAGGAGTTTCAAGGGGGTCTTTCGGCAGAACAGCGGGTCGTCAGCCGGTGGTCTGCCCCACGGCTGCTGTTTCCGTTTGGAGCAGCGTCACCTGCCCATCGGCTGTGCAGTCGGCCGTCCAGTGCTGGCCGGTGTGGGCGGCACCGGCGGCGATCTGGTCGGCCAGGGCCTGTTCGACGGCGCGGTCCACCTGCCGCCGCAGTTCGCGCGCCCCATAGGGCGAACGCGCCCGCGCTGCCAGCGCCGGGCCTACGCGGGACGTATGGCTCAGCTGATACCCGCTGTGGGCCGCCCGCTCTTCCAGCTGGCCCAGCAGCTTTTCGGCAATGGCACACAGGCTGTCCTCGGCCAGCGGGCGGAAGACGATCAGCTCATCCAGCCGCCCGACCAGCTCCGGTCGGAACCACTTTTTCGCCTCTTCAATGGCCTGTGCCGACTGCTTTTCGAACACGGCCTCGCTGCCCGCTGCAAAGCCCAGCGGCGCGTTCTGCCCCGCCAGAAAGCGCGCGCCCAGATTGGACGTCAGCAGCACGATGGTGTTGCGGAAATCCGCCTTGCGGCCCATGGCATCGGTGAGCTGGCCATCCTCCAGAATTTGCAGCAGAATGTTCTGGATGTCCGGGTGTGCCTTTTCGATCTCGTCAAACAGCACGACGCTGTAAGGACGGCGGCGGACGGCCTCGGTCAGCTGCCCGCCCTCATCGTGGCCGAGATAGCCCGGCGGCGCACCCAGCAGCCGGGCCGTGGTGTGCTGCTCCTGATATTCCGACATATCGAACTTGAGCAGGGCTTTTTCACTGCCGAACCAGCTGCGGGCCAGCGCTTTGGCAAGGGCCGTCTTCCCCACACCGGTCGGCCCCAGGAAGAGCAGCGCCCCGATGGGCCGCCCCGGCTCCCCCAGCCCGGTGCGGCTGCGCCGGATGGCACCGGCCACCGCCGCCACCGCTTTCTGCTGGCCGACGATCTCCGCGTTGAGGCGCTCTTCCAGCCGGTCGAGCCGCTCCCGCTCTTTCTCCCCCACCCGCTCGGCGGGGACACCGCTGGCCTGCGCCACCACGCGGGCGATCTCCTCCCGCGTCAATTCCGGGTCCCGGATGCCCTCCCGCTCGGCGCGGATGCGGGCGGCGGCACAGGCCTCATCCACCAGATCGATGGCCTTATCGGGCAGGCACCGCCCCGGCAGATACCGCACCGAAAGCTCCACGGCCTCCTGCAGGGTCTCCAGCGGCAGACGCACATTGTGGTAGCGCTCGTAGCGGGGGGCCAGCCCTTCGAGGATGGCCACTGCCTGCTCCGGTGCAGGCTCCTCGATCTGCACCCGGCCAAAGCGGCGTTCCAGCGCGGCGTCCTTCTGGATGTGGGTGCGGAACTCCTGATTCGTGGTCGCACCAATGAGCTGCAGCTCCCCGCGGGCCAGCACCGGTTTGAGGATGCTGGCCGCGTCAATGGCACCTTCCGCCGCACCGGCCCCGACAATGGTGTGGAACTCGTCCACGAACAGGATGGCCGTGCCGTCCCGCACCAGTTCTTCCAGCAGATTCTTGAACCGCTCTTCAAAGTCGCCGCGGTATTTCGTGCCCGCCACAAGGCTGGCCATATCCAGCGCCAGCAGGCGGCGGCCCTGCAGCATCCGGGGCACCTCGCGGGCTGCAATGCGCTGGGCCAGCCCTTCGGCCAGCGCCGTTTTGCCCACGCCCGGCTCCCCCACCAGACAGGGATTGTTCTTCTGGCGGCGGCACAGGATCTCCACCATCCGGTCCAGTTCCTTTTCCCGGCAGAACACCGGGTCCAGCTCGCCATCGGCGGCGCGGCGGGTCAGGTCGCGGCAGTATTTGTCGCTGGCGCGGCTCCCGCGCGGCATGGCCGAGGCGCGGGGCTGGCTGGGCAGGATGAACTGCCCCGAAAGCTGGCGGCACTCCCGCACGGCATCCGTCAGCTGGACGCCCATCGATGCCAGCAGCACCCCGGCGGCGCAGTCGGTATCCTCCAGCATAGCGCAGAGCAGGTGTTCCGGCTCAGCGCGGGGCTGGTGGGCATTCTGCGCTCCGATGAGGGCATAATCCATGGCCCGGCGGAGGTCCGGTGCCAGCGCACGGCGGTCCAGATGCTGCACCGGGCCGGGGCGGTCCTCAGCCAGCTGCCGCCGGACGGCCAGCTCGGTGATGTTCTTTCCGGCCAGGAACCGCCCTGCCGCGCCCCGGTCTGTCTGGAGCATGGCGAGGAGAAGGTGGCCGGTATCTGCCTTTTTGCAGCCAAAGCCGCCCGCCAACTCCACTGCCTCGTCCAGCAGCAGCCCCGCCTCCCGCGAAAAGCCCTTGTATCTGCCCATGCCGAATGCTTCCCAAATGCTCATTTGCCTGCTCCCTGTCGTTTGATATGACTCAGCAGAAGTATAGCCCCATCGGGCCGGAAAAAATCAGCAAAAAAGGCCGAACCGCACAAAACATGCAGTTCGGCCTTTGGAACACGGCAGATTACAGCTCTGCCAGCGCCTTTTTCAGGTTCTTTGCGATCTGGTCGGGGCAGCTGGTGGGGCGGGGGCCGCAGGTGGTGCCCTCCATCCGCTCGATGGCGTCCTCTGCCTTCATGCCCTTCAGGAGGCGGCTGATGCCCTTCAGGTTGCCGTTGCAGCCGCCAACGACCTCAATGGACTCGATGGTGTGGTCGTCGTTCAGGACGATCTTGGTCAGCTTGGAGCAGGTGCCCACATTGGGGAACTCGAACGATTTGCTCATATCGGAAACATCCTCTCTTTTTACATTTGGGTGTTTTTATTATACTATTATTTCCGCTTCTGCGCAAGCGCTTCGATCCGGGCGATCTGGTCGTCCGGGGTCGTGCAGGTGCCGACCGGGTGGGGGTGCTTGTGGTTCGAGCCGTGAAAATCCGTGCCGCCGGTGCGGATCAGGCCGTACTGCGCACACAGGGCGATGCACTCGGCGCGGTCTTCCGGGCTGTTGCGGGGGTGGTCCACCTCGATGCCGTCCACCATCCCCTCTTTGACCAGCTCCCGCAGCAGTGGCATGCTCTTGTAGACGGTCGGGTGGGCAAACACCACGACGGCTCCCGCCGCTCTGGCCGTGGCCAGCACCTCCTGCACCGGCGGATACTCCGGCGAGTGCAGCACGATGCCGCGCGGCTCCCAGCCGAACAGACGGTGGTACTCCTCGCCGTAGATGCCCTCGGCCAGACCCAGCTCACACAGCGCCTGCATGATGCCGCTCTTGAACAGCACCCCGCTGTCCTTTGCATATTCCAGCGCCTGCTCGGTGCGGAACTGCGGGTAGATCTGCTCGATCTCCCGCGCACTTTGCAGGCAGCACTCGTTCCGGCGCTGGCGCATGATGTCGCAGTGGCGGATGAGCTCCAGGCTTTCCGGGTCGGGCCAGAAGGTCAGCAGGTGCACCCGGTGGTGCCGCTCGTAGTCGTAACCGGTCAGCTCGGTGGCCGGGATGAGCCGGACGCCGTCCTGAGTGGGGTGTTCGTAACAGTACCGGACGCTCAGGAGCGTGTCGTGGTCGGAGATGGCCATGGTGTCCAGCCCCACCCGCGCTGCCATCTTGGGCAGGCGTTGGATGGGGACGGAGCCGTCCGAACAGGTGGAATGATTGTGAAGATCGCCGGGCATTGTGTTTCCTCCCATGAAAGCCCAAAAAGCACCCGTCCCAAAAGGGCGAATGCTTTTTCGGCATCGTATCAATGCTTAGTGCTTATAGAAATTGATGAGGCAGCCGTCGGCCAGGATCTGGCGTTCGTCCGCAGTCAGCGGAGCCATATACAGGGTGAACGGCTTGACGGCCCCGCCCAGCACATAGGCGGGGATGTTCTGCAAGTCGCCCTTGAGGGCTTCGCGGACGTTGGGGATGAGGATGTAGTCCCCCAGCCCGAACGGGGTGGCCCCGGCCAGCTGGAAGGGCAGCATGCCCCAGTTGATGAGGTTGGAGCGGTAGCGCTTGGTGGCATATTCCACCGCGATGTTCGCCCCGGCCCCCAGCACACGCTGGCAGGACGCCGCCTGCTCACGGGCCGAACCGTCGCCGGGCTTGACGGCGAAGATGGTAGACGAGAGCTGCACATCCTCCCAGGTCAGCTGCTCACAGCCGGGCACGGCGCGGATCTGTTCCAGCAGGGCCGCATCCCCCTGCCCGGCGCGGCGGGCGGCTTCTTCGGCCTGCACAGCCTTGGCGCGGCCCACATAGGCGGGGTCCTTGCGGCTGAGGGTGAACTCCGCCAGACCCAGCGGGTTGGAGCGGTAGGACGACGTCTCGCCGGAGGGGATGAGCTCATCGGTGGTGGTCACCGGGTCGGTGATGTAGGAAGCCACCTTGAGCAGCAGGTTCTCGCCCAGCGGGGCGATCTCCGGCCAGTCCTTGATGTTGGGGCCGAACTTGAGCAGTGCGTCGTAATCGCCGTGGCCGAAGCCCTGATAGACTCTGGTCTCGTAACTGGACGGGTCGTAGTGGTACTCCGGCACGGTAGGGTCGTAGTCGATCTCAGTGGCCGGTGTCAGGATGCCGCCGTTGACCGTGGTGGCCGCGATGCTGCGGGCATCCATCAGCGCCACCCCGGCCAGCTGCCCGCTGCCGGGCTTGGAACCCTCGCGGCTGGGGAAGTTGCGGGTGGTGTGGCGGATGGACAGTGCCCCGTTGGCGGGCACGTCACCGGCACCGAAGCAGGGGCCGCAGAACGCGGTGCGGATGGTGGCACCACTGGCCATCAGGTCGGTCAGGACGCCGGTGCGGGTCAGCTCCATCATGATGGGCTGGCTGCCGGGGTAAACGCTGAGCGCATAGTCGCCGCAGCCGCCGGTGTGGCCCTTGAGGATGGAAGCCGCCTCATAGATGCTGTCGAACAGGCCGCCTGCGCAGCCCGCGATGACGCCCTGGTCTACCCGCAGTTTCCCGTTCTCGATCTTGCTGCACAGGTCCAGCTTCACGTCCTTGCGGCCCACGAGCTTCTGGACATTTTCCTCGCAGTCATGCAGGATGTCGTGCAGGTTGGCGTTCAGTTCCTCGATGGTGAACGCATTGGACGGGTGCATGGGCAGTGCGATCATCGGGCGGATCTTCGACAGGTCCACCTGCACCACACCGTCATAGTACGCAAGGTCTGCGGGCTTGAGGGGCTTGTAGTCCCCTGCCCGGCCGTGGGCTGCAAGGAAGTTCCGGGTCTTTTCATCGGTCTCCCAGATGGAGGACAGACAGGTGGTCTCGGTGGTCATGGCGTCGATGGCGTTGCGGGTATCCTGCCGCAGCGAAGCGATGCCGGGGCCGACAAATTCCATCACCTTGTTCTTGACGTAGCCGCTCTTGAACAGCTCGCCCACCAGTGCAATGGCCACATCGTGGGGGCCGCAGCCCGCAGGCAGAGCACCCGTCAGGTAGATGGCGACCACGCCGGGGCGGGTCACATCGTAGGTGCGGCCCAGCAGCTGCTTTGCCAGCTCACCGCCGCCCTCACCGATGGCCATAGTGCCCAGCGCACCATAGCGGGTGTGGGAGTCCGAACCCAAGATCATCTTGCCGCAGCCCGCGAACCGCTCGCGCATGTACTGGTGGATGACCGCCAGATGGGGCGGCACGAAGATGCCGCCATACTTTTTGGCTGCGGACAGGCCGAACCGGTGGTCGTCCTCGTTGATGGTGCCGCCCACGGCGCACAGGCTGTTGTGGCAGTTGGTGAGCACATACGGGATGGGGAACTTTTCCAGGCCGGACGCGCGGGCCGTCTGGATGATGCCCACAAAGGTGATGTCATGGCTGGCCATGGCGTCAAACTTGATCTTCAGGTTTTCGGCATCGCCGCTGGTGTTGTGAGCCTGCAGAATGCTGTAGGCCATGGTACCGGTCTTGGCGTTTTCCACCGCAGCGGCATCAAAGCCCTTGGCGGCCAGTGCTGCCGGTGCGTTGCCGTCTGCCGGCACCCACTCGCCGCGGGCATAGTATGCGCCGCCGGTGCTGCATTTGATCATATCCAACATCTCGATTCGCCTCTCTTTTTCTGTTTCCCGCCCGCCGCAGTTTGCGGGCACTGCCCCGGCAGGACGGCCAGCGGCCCCCTGCCCCGTTACGATCACGGATCGTATCGTTTTTTATTATAGCATGAAACCATGGAAAGAAAAAGCACTTTTTCCGAATGAACTGTGAACAGACCGCAAAGCCTCTCCATCCGCTCGACCGCAGCATGTGCATATCATCCCCTTTCCGGAATACAAGCATGAAAAAAAGCACCCAAGAACCATCGTTCTCAGGTGCTTTTCTTCATGCCGCCGACGGGGGTCGAACCCGGTCCAGAACTTTTTCAAAAGAAAACCGGCATGTGCATTCAACGTATTCCCGTCAAATTCTGAAATCTGCTTTTCCGGGAATGAAACCGCAAACACGGTGCGAGAAATAGAAGTGTGTTACAAAATGTGTTATCTTTCAAGGTTTTCCGGATCAAGGATTCGGCTGAGGACGTTGTCCAGGTCGGCGGCAGTCTGCACATCCTCGCCATGAATAAGATGCGCGTAGATCCCGAACGTGTCCATCTGGCGGGAGTGGCCAACCAAGGGCTTGACTTGTCCCTCTGGCAGCGTTTTTGCCAGTGATACGAACGTGTGCCGGAGATTATACGGCGGAACATAGTGCAGGCCGTTGGCCTCGCAGTAGCGCCGCCAATATTTTCTATAGGTGTCCTCACAGGAGATGCAAAACACGCTCTCCTGCCCGCCTGTCAGCTTTTTCTGTGCCTGCAGAATAGCGGCCGCACTATCGGTGAGTGCAAAGGCGCGCACAGCGTTGTCGTTCTTGCCGCGGGTTTCCTCGCCACGGGTGTTTATAGCTCGCCGGATCTTCACCCGGCCACCCTTAACGTCCTTCCAGCTCAGTCCGATCAGCTCGCCCGGACGAAGGCCAGTCACAACGCTAAACCTGTATGCATTGACATAAGGATCCTCGATCAGTTTGCCGTCTAGGATCGTAGTGTCCACCTCAAAAAGTGTACGCAGATCCTCCGGCTGCAATATTTCTTTTTCCTTGGAGCGTGCACCCTTTGGCACATGCAGTTCTTCCGGCCGCAGAATGGACATTTTGCTCAGGCGCAGCCATTTGCAGAACATGGTCAAATCCGTGCACATGTTGGAAAGGTATTTTTTGCTCAGTCCTCCTGCAAATCCTTTGTTGATGATGGCTTGCAGCTGTTGTTCCGTCAGGTCTCCCACACGCCTCCGGCCAATGACTGGACGCACCCAGACGTTCCACCGGCTCTGGATCGGTTCCCAGTTGGAGCGGCTGGTGGTCAATTTCAGCTCGCCGATCCACTGCGGATAGGCTGCTTCTACCAGCATCCGAGTATTGCTGATGCCGTCATCCAGCCATGCGTCCGCCTTTGCATTGGCTTCACGCTGGCCGGTGCGGCCGGGCTTTGAGCTGGTAAAGGATCTGCGCACACCATTCTTTTGGACGTTGATCTGCCAGCGCTGCTGATTCGGCAGCCAGGCTGCCGTGTTGGTCCGTTTTCCCATAAAATGCACCTCCACAGATACACTTTGACAAGCCTGCCCGGAGGTGGTAGAATACAGTTGTTCGGTCTGTATTGCCCTCTGGGCAGTCTGATCTGCACGCCCTCGGTGTTGGTAGCACCGGGGGCGTTTTTTGTTTATTCCACCGGCCCGCCCAGTGTTCCATCAGTTTTTCTCCTTCATCTGGCGGATCGTCCGGTCAAAGTCAGACACGATCTTCTGGGTCGGGTTGAACAGGTCATACTCCGCTTCGGCCTTCGCTCTGGCCTGCCGGGCCGACACCTTGCCTTTGTCCGGCAGAATGTCATACCTCCGGAAAGACAGAAACTCGTTGATGCTGGCCGCGAACTGCTCCATCGTGAACGTGTTTTCCCGCTCGATCAGATCCTCGATGTAGTCAAAATAACCGGACACCGTGCGCTCCAGCTGGCGGATCTGCTTCTCAGACAGGTAATTCTTGGCCACCGAAACATCCGATTTGAGCACCCGGCCCTCCGGAGCGTTCTTCCATGTGGTCAGCCCCATGTGTTCCTTGGTATGGTCGGCCTTGTTGTACACGATTTCTGCCGCCGTCTGGCCGGTGATGGCATAGTGGAACTTGTTCTGCACCATGGCATAGAAGTCCTTTGTTACCGGAGAATTGCGGTCATAGTCGATGCTGCACTCGGCAAAGATATCCGTCACCTGCTGCCAGATCCGGCGCTCGCTGGCACGGATGGAGCGGACACGCTCCAGCAGTTCGCGGAAGTAGTCCTTACCGAAAGCATCCTTGCCTTGCTTCAGGCGTTCGTCGTCCAGAACAAAACCCTTGGTCATGTACTCTTTGAGGATGCCAGTAGCCCAGATGCGGAATTGCGTCGCCCGGCGGGAATTGACCCGGTAGCCTACCGAGATGATGGCATCAAGATTATAGAAATTCGTTTCTTTCGTCTGCGTTTTATCGTCCAGCGCCCCGTGATGAGTGGTTGTTTCCATTTTGGAAACAACCACTTTTTCATCCAGCTCGCCCTCTTCAAAAATATTCTTCAAGTGCTTGCTGATTGCCGGCTTTTGCACCCCGAGCAGTTCTGCCATGCCCTGCTGCGACAGCCAAATGCTCTCATCCTTCACAATGGCGTTGACTGAAACATCTTCTTCTGCAGAGCGGTAAATTAAAAACTGAAAGTTCTTTTCCATTTTATCCTCCTCAGCCAAACCAGTGCGTATACCCCACGGCTTTGCCCTCAATGTGCACATCTTCCAGCTGGGGGCCGGTGTAGACCATCGGCATGCCCGGCGGGCGTTTTCTTTCGTCCTTATATCAGTTCACCTTTTCAAAAACCATTGTAGCCTGAATGCGGTCACCGCCCATCAGGCCCTTGCTGCCACCGTTGGCGGTGGTAATCGTGTGCAGGCGGTAGCCTTTAGCAGCCTGCTGGTTGATGACGTTTTCCAACTCCGTCAGGTTGCCGGAACCTGTACCGATAAACTTTTCTTTCAGCGTCACCTGAAGAACAACATACTGGTATGCGTTGCCCGATGCCTCTGAGTAAGAAGATTCTTTTTGTAATGTGTCCATAAAGCCCATAATAATGTCCTCCTGTTTTGTTTATATATCCCGGCAAAGTCCGACGGCCTTGCCTTCGATTACAACGTCGTTCATGTCCTCCCGGCTGAGGATGATGCTGTTGAAAGCCGGATTCTCCGGCCTCAGTTCAATGAAGTTCTCGTGCAGATAGACATGCTTCAGGGTTGCCTCTTCCCCGATGCGCACAGCAGCGATCTCGCCGTTTTCCACCTCCGGCTGCTTCCGGATGGCCACCAGATCACCGTCATGGATCCGTGGTTCCATGCTGTCGCCCTTGCAGGTCAGTGTAAAGGTGGAGCGCCACTTGGACGGCACACAGACTATGCGCTCCACGTTCTGTTCCGCCGTGATCGGCGTACCGCAGGCGATCCGGCCCACCAATGGGACCATGTCCATCTCCGGCATCGGCTGAAAACCTGGAGGAACGGCAGACGTAGCAGATGTTGACTGCACGTCATCCACAATGGCACTCTTGGCGATTCCAAAATAGTTGGCCATTTTTTCAACTGCACCCATGCGGGGCGTTTTGATGCCAAGTTCCCAAGTGGACACCGCCTTGTCACTGACACCGGCGATCTTGCCAAGTTCTGCCTGCGATAGACCATGCTCGGTACGGATTCTTTTTATATTTTCAGCGATGCTCAATTGAATCACTCCTTATATGTAGAGATTACACCAAAAGTAGAGCGTTGTCAACATCACTTAGAAAATTTTCTACTTTAAGTTCTTGACATTCTACCAAAAGTGGAGTATAGTATTCTCAACCCCAGACGAAAGGAGGTTGACGATTTGGGATTTACTGTAAAACAAGCCCGCCAGTACGCAGGATTCACCCAGCGTGAAATGGCAGAAAAGCTCGGAATTTCGCGCGATACATACCGCAAAATCGAGCAATCGCCCGAAGATGCCACTGTTGCCACTGCGAAAAAGATCAGTGAGGTCGTTGGGATTCCAATTGACCAAATTTTTTTCGCCAAGATGTCTACTTAAAGTAGAGTATGTAATAAGGAGGTACAGCCAACATGAACGACAACACCCTATCCAACAAGGAGGTGAAGAAGATGAAGGACAACAAAAAGCCCGGCTGGAAAGAACGGCTTTCCAACTGGACAACGGCAGAGTTGATGAGGCTTGCACTTTTCTTCCAGTGCATCGCACTGGTTTTTCAAATTGCCGCACTCATCCTAACAATTGTAAGATTAGCGTTATGAGCGCAGCCAAAAAGGACGCACCGCCAAAAAACGCGGCCGCAAGGGAAACCTTATAGCTTTTGAGAGCGAGCTCTCTATTCTTCTTGTTTTCCTCGGTTTGCTCTTTTTGGTCAGCTTCCATCATCTCTAACATTTTGCGAATATCTTCCGCGGAACCAAGTTGGGCGTTTGCCAATTTTTCCTTGCGAGCAATCGAATTTTGTATCATTCGATTTTCTTGCTCTTGTTGTTCCGCAAACTGCCTCATGACATCATGAACCTGCCAGGCACTGTTAAGATTATCGTAAAGACCCATACAACACGCCTCCCTTCCTCTTAAGTATACCGCAGAAGGGAGCCACCAACAAGGAGGTACACACTATGAACCGACTGACGAACCCCCGGTGCAGCGGCATCAAAGAGGGCTACTGGAGCCCAGCCAAGAAAGAAGAGCTTGTGCAGCGGCTGGCAGCTTATGAAAACACCGGCTGTACGCCGGAAGATATCCGAGAGTTGAAAGAATTCAAGAGCCGGCACGATGACCGGTTCCAGACTTTCAGCCCGGACTAAAAAGAGGAGACACACAGCCATGGAACGTTACATGATTTTGCTCAAACCCGGCGGGGAGGAGCTGATCGGCTTTTCCCTGCCGGTGTGCCAGACCTTGGCCGAGTTCTGGGCGCTGGAACTGGAAGCGTGAACGGCCACAACAAGCGCTGGGCAGAACAGCGCTGGGACAAACGCCAGCCGGAGCGGCTGGAACACATCCGCAAAAAGAAGGAGGATGAAAGCCATGAGAAAGCCAAGAAGCCCTTACCTGAAGCTGGCCCGCCTCATCGAGGACGAAGGGTTTGAGCACCGGGAGTTCGCCAAGCTGGTCGGCATGGGTGAAAGCACCCTGTCCACCCGCCTGAACCCGAAGCCGGAGCAAAAGAGCAATGAGTGGCGCCATTACGAGATCACCGCCATTTGCAGGGAGCTTCACATCCCGCAGGAGCAGATCGGAGAGTATTTCTTCCCGAAGGTTGAGAAAGGAGCATGAACATGAAGGCAAAACTTTACATCGACAGTGAGGACTCGACCATCAAGGTCGAAGGTGGTCCCAGCGACGTGCTGCATCTTCTGGTGTGCGCAATCGCCCAGATTCTGAAGAGCTATTTCCCGGACGATTTTGAGCGGCAGATGGGCTGGGCGTCTGGACTGCTCTACAACACGATCCGCGCGCTGAAAGAGGAGGACGACGATGAAGATTAAATCCACCGTCTGGCAGGTGCTGGCCGCCGGGAGCTTCGGCGCGGGCCTGCTGTACGCCCTGGGCATTGAGGGCACCGCGCAGGTGGGCGGTGTGATCTCGGACGGCCAGTTCATCACCGCCATGGTGCTGATCCTGCTGGCGCTTTTCCTGATGCGGCTGGGCTTTGCCGCAGAGACACGGGAACAGGCCGCCCGCCGCAACCGTTACGGCAGGATCGACCGCCGCCACGCCCGCACCGAGGAGCCGGAGTACCGGCAGAACCGGAGGGACGCCTGATGGCCAGCAACAGCAAGACTTACACCCGCATCTGTGTGGACTGCGGCAAGGTGATGCAGCAGGTGTACCAGACAAAGATGCGGTGCCCGGAGTGTGCCGCCCAGCGCAAACGGCTGCTGCACGCCCAGTGGCAGGCTCGGCACAAGGAGGAGATCCGGTCTCTCACGCCCCGGCCTTCCAGTGCTGCCAGCCGTCTGCTCCAGGCCGAGGCCCAGGATATCGCTTTCCGGGCTGACGTCCGGGCCGCCGACGCCGCCGGTCTGAGCTACGGCCAGTACATGGCCCGAAAGGCAAGCAAAAAGCCCGCCGGTGTTGGCGCACCGACGAGCTGCAAGGGATGATGGATTCGCCAATCACATCAACCCGAAGGATAACACATTTTCGGAGGAAATGCAAATGGATATGATCAGCAAGAAGCTGGCCAACAACCGGCTGTATGCCTACCATGGCGGCCGGTTCTGGTTCTGGGACGAGGGCCGCAACATCTGGAAGGAAAGTCACCTGCTGGCCAAGAAGTACAACCTGAACCACGAATATGATAAGCTGCTCACCCCGGAGGACTTCCTGTCGGATCCGTCACAGTTCCAGGCGCTGGAGGACTACGAGGTGGACTATATCCTGAAGAGCGCTCTGCAGAACGCTCAGCCCTGCAAAAATGCCCCCATCGACCCGGTGGAGGAAACGGCGGTGGTGCCCGCACAGGCCGCTTCCTCAGCGGCCACAGCCGAGGACAAGCCCGCTGCACCCAGCTTTGATTTTGGTGCAGATGACCAGACCAACGCCCTGCTGTTGCAGGATGCACAGACCTTCATCACCGGCAACATGGCACGCATCATGGCAGCCAAGCACGCCCACGACCTGACAGCCAATCACTACAAAGGCAGCTGGGGCAAGTGGTGCGCCGCCGTCGGCATCAGCCGGGACACCGGCGACAACATGGTGAGAGTTGCCGAACAGTTCGGCAACATCCAGTTAGAGGGCAAGTCGATTTTTGATGTACAGCCCATGAAGCTGCTGTATGCAGCCGCCAAGCCGTCCACCCCGGAAGAGGTCAAACAGGCCGTGTTTACCGGCGATATCACTACTTACAAAGAGTACCAGGAGGTCATGGCTCAGCTCAAAGCCGAGAAAGAGCGTGCCGATGCTGCCGAGGCTGAGCGGGACAAGCTGCTGGGTGCCCAGAATCGGGCTGCTTGGGCGGAAAGCCACATCCAAGATGTCGAAGCCCAGCGGGATGCCGCCCTTGCGGATGTTCAGGGCCTGACCGAGCAGAACGCCAAGCTGAAAGAGCGCGCCGACTCTGCCGAAGCCCGGGAAGAAGAAGCATGGAAGATGCAGAGCAAGGCCGAGGCCCGGGCCAAGAACGCTGAGGGCCAGCTTTCCGGCTCCCGGCAGGTGGCCGAAGCGGCAAAGCTCCGGGCCGACAAGCTGCAAGCCGAAAATGCCGCTTTGAAAAAGCAGCCCATCACCGCCGTGGTGGACAAAGAGGAGACCCGGCGGCAGGCAAAAGAAATGGCCGACGCCATGAATGCCGAGTTGCAGGCAAAGCTGGACGCCGTCACCGGGGACGCCGAGCAGGACGCCCGGAACGCTTACGACAGCGTCCTGCTGGCCAGCCGGGCCATGCTGAACACCTGGCAGATGGTAAAGCCGCAGTTCCGCAAACTGCCGGAAGAGCAGCGGGAGGCTCTTGCCAACCAGATCGTCCACACCATCGGCAGCATTCAAGGGGAGGTAACGAAATGTCTGTAAAGATCACGGCGCTGGAAGCCGAAAACGTCAAGCGCATCAAGGCGGTTGCGCTCACCCCTGCCCCCACCGGGCTCACCCTCGTGGGCGGCAACAACAATCAGGGCAAGACCAGCGTGCTGGACGCGCTGGCGTGGGCGCTGGGCGGGGAGCGCTTCCGCCCCACTGCCGCACAGCGGGACGGGGCGGTCGCCCCGGCGCACCTCAAAGTCACCCTGTCCAACGGCGTGATCGTGGAGCGCAAGGGCAAAAACGCCAGCCTGACCGTTACCGACCCCACCGGACGGCGCAGCGGCCAGCAGCTGCTCAACGCCTTTATCGAGCCGCTGGCCCTTGACCTGCCCCGCTTCATGGACGCCAGCGACAAGGAAAAGGCTGACATCCTGCTGCGCATCATCGGCATTGGGGCCGAGCTGCACACCCGGGATCTGGAGATCAAGGGCCTGTACGACAAGCGCACCTTCACCGGTCAGCTGGCCGCCCAGAAAAAGCACTTTGCCGAGGAAATGATCTCCTACCCGGAAGCCCCGGACGAGCCGGTGAGCGCCTCCGAGCTCATCCGCCAGCAGCAGGACATTCTGGCCCGGAATGGCGAGAACCAGCGCCTGCGGGCCCAGTATGCAGAGCTTGAACAGCAGGTGCAGCAGTGTGTGGACGAGCTGAAGCGCACCCGGGAACGCATTGCCACACTGCAGCAGCTGGCAGATGAACTGGACGCCAAGCACACCAAGTTGTTCAATCAGCGGGAAACTGCAAGAAAGACCGTCTCCCAGCTGCAAGACGAATCCACCGCCGAGCTGGAAGCCTCTATCCGGGACATTGAGGAGACCAACCGCAAGGTGCGTGCCAACCTCGAAAAAGCCCGCGCCAAGGACGAGGCCGCCCAGTACGCCAGCGAGTACGACCGCCTGACCGAATCCATCCAGCAGAAGCGTGCCGACCGCATGGCCCTGCTGAACGGCGCAGACCTGCCGCTGCCGGGGCTGAGCGTGGAGGACGGCGTCCTTACTTACAAAGGCAAGCACTGGCGGGATATGTCCGGCAGTGACCAGCTGCGGGTGGCCGCGGCCATCGTGCGCCGGCTGAACCCGGACTGCGGCTTTGTTCTGCTGGACAAGCTGGAGCAGATGGACATGACCACCCTGCAGGAGTTTTCCGCCTGGCTAGAAGCCGAGGGCCTGCAGGCCATTGCTACCCGCGTTTCCACCGGCAGTGAGTGCCAGATCATCATTGAGGACGGCATGGTCAAGGACGCCGTGCCGCCCGAAGAGAAGCCCCAGCCCCGGAGCTGGACGAAAGGAGCGTTTTAAATGAGCAAGTATGCAGTCACCAGCGGCATCCAGACCGCCCCCGTCAAAACCGTGCTGTACGGCCCGGAGGGCATCGGCAAAAGCACCTTTGCCTCCCACTTCCCGAGCCCTGTGTTCATCGACACCGAGGGCGGCACCAAGCGCCTGAACGTGGCCCGCCTGCCCCAGCCCACCAGCTGGGCCATGCTGCTGGACGAGGTGACCGAGGTGCGCAAGGGCAGCATCCCCTGCGGCACGCTGGTCATCGACACAGCCGACTGGGCCGAGCGCCTGTGCATCCAGGCGGTGTGCGCCCGTGCCAAGGTCAACGGCATCGAAGATTTTGGCTACGGCAAGGGCTACACCTACGTCAAGGAGGAGTTCAGCAAGCTGCTGGATGCCCTGGAAGAGGTGCTGAACGCCGGCCACAATGTGGTGGTGCTGGCCCATGCCGCCATCACCAAGTTTGAGCAGCCGGACGCCGTGGGCAACTACGACCGCTGGGGCATGAAAACCAGCAAGCAGGTGGCCCCGCTGCTGCGGGAGTGGTGCGACATGCTGTTGTTCGCCAACTACAAGACCGTGGTGGAAAAGGCGGGCAGCAGTCCCAACGCCAAAAACAAGGCCAGCGGCGGCCGCCGGGTCATGTACACCACCCATCACCCCTGCTGGGATGCCAAGAACCGCTTTGGCCTGCCGGACGAAATGCCCTTTGATTATGCCGGCATTGCCGCCTGCATCTCCGGCACCACACCTGCGCCCGCACCGCAGCCGGAACCGCAGCCGCGCCCCCAGCCGAAGCCCCAGAGTGCGCCGGAAGAGGACATTCTGCCCGCACCCGCACCGCAGCCGGAACCGCCCGCCGAGACGGTGCCCAAAGCCCTGCTGGTGCCCGACCTGATCGCGCTGGGCGTGCCGGAAAAACTGGCTCCGCTCATGAGCGCCAACAACGTGACTCCGGAAGAGCTGCAGCATGTAGTGGGCGAGCGGGGCTACTTCCCGGAGGATATGCCCATCAAGGACTACCCCATGGATTTTGTGGAGGGCTGCCTGATCGCCGCATGGCCGCAGGTGCTGCAGATGGTTCTGGACAGCCGTGACCTGCCGTTTTAACGTACATTAAATAAAGGAGAAGCATTATGAACGAGATGAACAACGAAGGTTTCGCTTTGGGTTGGGATGACGAGTTTACCAACGAGCAGCAGGAATTCGTGCTGCTGCCGGAGGGCGAGTACCCCTTTGAAGTGACCCAGATGGAGCGTGCCCGCTATGAGGGCGGGGCCAAGCTGCCGCCCTGCTCCATGGCAAAACTGACCCTGCGCATTTATGGCGGGGCCAAGGGCGACACCACCGTGACCCACCGCCTGTACCTGCATACCAAGACCCAGGGTCTGCTGGGCGCGTTCTTTGAGAGCATCGGCCAGTGCAAGCGGGGCGAAACCTTCCGCCCCCGCTGGAACGAGGTGGTAGGTGCCAAGGGCATCTGCAAGCTGGGCGTCCGGGAGTACACCAAACAGAGCGGCCCTCACGCCGGTGAGACCGGCCAGAGCAACGAGGTGCAGCGCTTCCTGCCGCCCCCGGCACCCAAGGCGGCACCCTCGCAGGGCTGGACGCAGGGGGCATTCTGATGGGGCAGGAACTGAGACCCTACCAGCAGCAGGCCCGTGACCGCATCCACGCCGAGTGGGACGCCGGCCACACCCGCACCCTGCTGGTGCTGCCCACCGGCACCGGCAAAACCATCGTGTTTGCGTCGGTGGCTGCCGATCAGGTGCGTGCCGGCGACCGGGTGCTCATTCTGGCGCACCGGGGCGAGCTGCTGGAACAGGCTGCCGACAAGCTGCAGCGTTCCACCGGCCTTGTCAGCGCCGTGGAAAAGGCCGAATCCACCTGCCTGGACAGCTGGTTCCGGGTGGTGGTGGGCAGCGTGCAGACCCTGCAGCGCACCGCCCGGCTGGAACGCTTCCCGCAGGATTATTTCGGCACCATCATCATCGACGAGGCCCACCACGCCATCACCGACGGTTACCGCCGCATCCTGGACTACTTCAGCGGGGCCAAGGTGCTTGGCGTCACCGCCACGCCGGACCGCGGCGACATGCGCAATCTGGGCGAGGTGTTCGACAGCCTGGCCTTTGAGTACAAGCTGACCGACGCCATCAAGGAGGGCTATCTGTGCAAGATCATGGCCCAGACCATCCCGCTGCAGCTGGATATTACATCCGTGACCATGAGCGGCGGCGACTACGCCGTGGGCGACCTGGGCACAGCCCTTGATCCGTATTTGGAGCAGATCGCCGCCGAAATGGCTCGGCGCTGCAAGAGCCGCAAAACGGTGGTGTTCCTGCCGCTGATCAAGACCAGCCAGAAGTTCCGGGACCTGCTGAACACCTACGGCTTCCGGGCTGCCGAGGTCAACGGCCAGAGCGAGGACCGCCGGGAGGTGCTGGCCGACTTCGACGCCGGCAAATACAATGTGCTGTGCAACTCCATGCTGCTCACCGAGGGCTGGGACTGCCCCTCCGTGGACTGCGTGGTGGTGCTGCGGCCCACCAAGGTGCGCAGCCTGTACAGCCAGATGGTGGGGCGCGGCACCCGCCTTTCCCCGGGCAAGACCGACCTGCTGTTGCTGGATTTCCTGTGGATGACCGACAAGCACGAGCTCTGCCGCCCGGCGGATCTGGTCTGCGAGGACAGGGCCGTTGCCCGACAGATGACCGAGACGCTGGCCGAAACCGGCTGTCCTGGGGACATCGAGCAGGCCGCCGCCCAGGCCAGCGAGGACGTGGTAGCCCAGCGGGAAGAAGCCCTTGCAAAGCAATTGGCCGAGCAGCGCCGCAAAAAGGCAAAGCTGGTGGACCCGCTGCAATACGAGATGAGCATCCAGGCCGAGGACTTGTCCGGCTATGTGCCCACCTTCGGGTGGGAAGCCGGGCCGCCCAGCGACAAGCAGACCGCCGCACTGGAAAAGCTGGGCATCCTGCCGGATGCGGTGGAATCCGCCGGCAAGGCGGCCCTGCTGCTGGACCGGCTGCACAAGCGCCAGACCGAAGGGCTGACCACGCCCAAGCAGATCCGCCTGCTGGAACGCTACGGCTTCCGGCATGTGGGCAGCTGGAGCTTTGACGCGGCCAGCCGCATGATTAACCGCATTGCAGCCGGCGGCTGGCGCGGCGTGCCCAAGGGTGTGGACCCCAAAAACTTCACGCCTGACGCACAGCCCGCCGTGCCGACGGACTTTGGATGGTAACGCACATGGAACATGAAAACGATCTCAAAGAAGCGCTGGAATTTCTCAGCCCGTCCGCCCTGACCTATGACGAGTGGGTCGCGGTAGGCATGGCCCTCAAGGACGGCGGCCTGCCGGTGACCGTCTGGGAGCAGTGGAGCACGCGGGACGCCGGCCGCTACCACAAGGGCGAGTGCGTCAAAAAATGGGAGAGCTTCCACGGCGGCGGGGGCAGCCCCGTCACGGTGAGCAGCATCTTCCAGATGGCCTACTCCCACGGGTGGAGCGGCCCGGCGGGCCATGCACTGGACTGGAACGACGACATCGCCGCAGGGCCGGGCGCACAGCCGGAGGGCCGCGTGGTGGACCCGCGCTGGGTGGAAGCCCACGAGCTGGCCCTGCCGGAACAGTGGGACCCCGCCGACCAGCTGAAGCGCTACCTGCGGGCCCTGTTCGAGGCGGACGAGTATGTGGCCTATGTCACCGAGAGCTTCATGGCGGATGACCGCCGCCGCCCCACAAGGGGCTGCTGGGACCGCACCGCCGGGCAGCTCATCGCCGAGCTGGACACCTGCGGCGGGGATCTCGGCAAGGTGGTGGGCGACTGCGACCCGGAGGTGGGCGCGTGGATCTGCTTCAACCCCGTGGACGGCACCGGCCGCAAGGACGCCAACATCACCGCTTATCGCTACGCCCTCGTGGAGTGCGACAACATGGAGCTTGGCAAGCAGCAGGCCATCATCCGGCAGCTGGAACTGCCCTGCGCGGCCCTCGTCTACTCCGGCGGCAAGAGCGTCCACGCCATCGTCAAGGTGGACGCCCCGGACTATGCCGAGTACCGCAAGCGGGTGGATTACCTCTACGCTGCCTGCCAGAAAAACGGCCTGACCCTCGACCAGCAGAACCGCAACCCCAGCCGCCTGAGCCGGATGCCCGGCATCCTGCGCGGCGACAAGCGGCAGGTGCTTCTGGAGACCAATTTCGGCAAGAGCTGCTGGGACGAGTGGGTGGACTGGCTGGAAGCCGAGACCGACGACCTACCGGACACCGAGAACCTCGCCGCCGACTGGGAGCACCTGCCCCCGCTGGCAGACCCGCTCATCTTCGGGGTGCTGCGCAAAGGGCACAAGATGCTTCTGGCGGGCCCCAGCAAGGCCGGCAAGAGCTTTGCCCTCATCGAGCTGTGCATCGCCATTGCCGAGGGCAAGCCGTGGCTGGGCCAGTTCTCCTGCGCCCAGGGCAAGGTGCTGTACATCAATCTGGAGCTGGATCGGGCCTCCTGCCTGCACCGCTTCAAGGATGTGTACACCGCCATGGGCCTGCCGCCGGAGCACCTGAAAAACATTGACATCTGGAACCTGCGCGGTGCGTCCGTGCCCATGGACAAGCTGGCCCCCAAGCTCATCCGCCGGGCCCAGAAAAAGGGCTACATGGCCGTGGTGCTGGACCCCATTTATAAGGTAATCACCGGCGACGAGAACAGCGCCGACCAGATGGCCAAGTTCTGCAACCAGTTTGACCTTGTGTGCCGCGCACTGGACTGCGCCGTGATCTACTGCCATCACCACAGCAAAGGTGCCCAGGGCGGCAAGCGCAGCATGGACCGTGCGTCCGGTTCCGGCGTGTTCGCCCGTGACCCGGACGCCATGCTGGACATGACCGAGCTGACGCCCACCGACGCCATCCGGGAGCAGCTGCGCAACAAGGCAGCTTGTCGGGTCATCAAGGCCATGCTGGACAAGCGCGGCCATGCGGACGCCTACGGCCCGGACGATACCCTCAGCAAGAGCCGGATGCTGGCCGTGGCCAAGGAGTGCCTGGGCCTGGCCGACCTGCGGGCCATTGACGCCGAAGTCGCCGCCGCCGAGAAAAAGACCGACGGCATGACCGCCTGGCGCATCGAGGGCACGCTCCGCGAGTTCGCCCGCTTTGACCCGGTGAACCTCTGGTTTGACTACCCGGTGCACAAGCCGGACAGCGGTCTGCTGGAGGATCTGCAGCCGGACAGCGACTTCCGCACCCTGGGCAACCGCGGTGCCGCCAAGCGCTGGGGCGACAAAGGCAAGGTGACCAAGGACAAAAAAGCTGAGCTGGACACCGCCTTTGAAGCCTGCACCATGGACGGCGAGGTGACCGTCTATGCTCTGGCCGAATACATGGACCTAAAGCCCCGCACCGTCAAGACCCGCCTGAAGGATGACGGGCGGTTCTGGATCGACGGTGAGAAAGTTGGACGCAAGGAACCCGGCAGCAACGGTTAAACGATTTGTAATTTTTGCAATTACAGTTTGTTGTAAAAATGCAGTTATAGCCGCTATTTTGCACGACACGAAAAACTGCAATTTTGCAGTTATAGCCGCTATGACTGCAGATTTTGCAGTGCAACATAGCCTATATATAATAGCTAAAACTGCAACTGCAATTGTGATGGGGTTTCCCGAAGGATGGGGCGACCACAGCCCCCATCCATTCGGAGACCCTCCCCATCACGTTGGCGAACTGAAAAAAAGAAAAACGAGGTGAACCCCATGTACACGCAATTCTTTATCCCCATGCAGCCGCCCACCACCACCCACAACGCAAAGCAGCTGCACGCTTACATGAAGGGCGGGCAGCCCCACGCGGTGCTCCACGACAGCCCGGAGCTGAAAGCCGCCCGCGCAAAGCTCCATGCGTATCTCGCGCCCCATGCGCCCAAAACGCCCATCCCGGCAGGCCAGCCGGTACGGCTGCTGGTCAAGTGGTGCTTCCCCACCGAGGGCAAGCGCCGCAGTGGCGAGTGGCGCACCAGCAAACCCGACACCGACAACCTGGAAAAGGCCCTCAAGGACGAGATGACACGACTGCACTTCTGGGCCGATGACGCGCAGGTGTGCAGCGAGATCGTGGAGAAGTTCTGGTCGGATCCCTGCGGGGTGTTCGTCCGGGTGGAGGAAGTTTGATGACCTACGAAGAGAAAAAGGCCTGGCTCTGGCGGTACCGGTCGGCCAAGCGGTTCGAGCGGCTGCGGCTGGACGAACTGGCCACGCTGGAGGCCGAAGCCATGCACACCACCCAGCGCTATTCCGCCACACCGGGCGGCGGCGGGGACGGTCAGGCACTGCCCCGCGCGGTGGAGCGCATCGAGGAAGCAAGGCAGGCTGCTGAAGCACAATCCACTGTGTGCGACGCCATCCGTGCCGAGCTGATGGACGTGTTCAGTCAGCTGGACGATGAGGTGGACTTCATGATCCTGTTCCGCCGGTATATCCTGCTGGAAAACTGGGACAAAATCGCTGTGCATGTCCGACTGGCAAAGCGCTGGACCTTTACCCGCCATCGTGCGGCCATCGAAAAGCTGGAGATCAAAGACAGCACTGAACAGCACCAAACAGCATCTATCCAACACCCTGAATCCGAAGTATAATTAGAATGCCGAAGCCCGCAGGAAAGGTTTACTCCCTTCAATCCTGCGGGCTTTGTGCTGCCCGGCTGACACAGAGGATCACCCATCAACTACCAACAGCCTGAATGTACCAGCCGGGCAATCTTGAACATTCTCAGCCGTCCTCCGGGGCGGTTTTTTTCATACCCCCGGGGCCTGCAAAGACCCCCGGGGTCATTTTGTACCCCGGCCTTTCAAAACACCCCCTGCCTGCAAAAGGCCTCCTCCCCCTTGAGGAGACCGGCAGGCAGCACACCCCAAGGAGCTGCCCATGGCAAAGACTGTTGCACGCCCGGATCGGGACGGCACCCACCGGCTGGCGTTTGAACGCAACAAGAAAAAGATCTACGCCACCCAGACCGTGTGCGGCATCTGCGGCAAGCCTGTGGATTTCAGCTACAAGTTTCCGCATCCGCTTTCGCCGTGCATCGACCACATCATTCCGGTGGCCAAGGGCGGCCACCCCAGCGACCTCGCCAACCTGCAGCTGGCGCATTTCTGGTGCAACCGGCAGAAGAGCGACAAGCTGTTTACGCCTGTGGAGCAGCAGACGGAGCCGGATGCAGATGCCTCCATGGCCCTGCCGCTGAGCACCGACTGGACGGCGTACCGCAGCCGCTGAGACGGCCCGCAGCGCCGCCGGGACACGCACGCAGGGACGGGGGGCATCCCCCTCCCAGGGGGCCCTCTGACCTTCCCAGACCGTACTGTGAATATTTTCTCGTGAAAGGAGAATCCACCGCCCATGACCGACCTGAAAGGCATGGCCTATCTGCGCCGCCGCCTGAACCAGAAGCGCAGCCGAGTGCTGACCCGCTACAAGTATTACGAGATGAAGAACGCCGTAAAGGACTTTGGCAAGGTCACCCCGGATGAGTTCCGCTTTTTCAGCGAGACGCTGGGCTGGTGCGGGAAAGCTGTGGACGCTCTGGCCGACCGGCTGGTCTGGCGGGAGTTCCGGGATGATAACTTTGACCTGAACTCCATCTACCAGATGAACAACGCAGACACCCTGTTTGACAGTGCCGTGCTGTCGGCCCTCATTTCCAGCTGCTGCTTTCTGTACATCAGCCCGGACGGCAGCGGCTACCCCCGGCTGCAGGTCATCGACGGCGGCAACGCCACCGGCATCCTGGACGAGGTGACCGGCCTGCTCACGGAAGGATATGCCGTGCTGTCCCGTGACCCGGAGACGGACAAGCCCCTGCTGGAGGCCTACTTCACGGCGGACAGCACCTGGTATTACCCCGACGGCCAAAAGCCGTATCAGGTACCAAACCTCGCACCGGCCCCGCTGCTGGTGCCCGTCGTATACCGCCCGGATGCCAAGCGGCCCTTTGGCCACAGCCGCATCTCCCGTGCCTGCATGGGCCTGCAGCAGGGTGCCCTGCGCACCCTCAAGCGCAGCGAGATCAGCGCCGAGTTCTATTCCTTCCCGCAGAAATATGTGCTGGGCACCTCCAACGACGCCGAGCAGATGGACAAGTGGAAGGCCACCATCTCCAGTTTTCTGGAATTCACCAAGGACGAGGACGGCGACAAGCCGGTGGTGGGCCAGTTCACCCAGCAGAGCATGAGCCCCTACACCGAGCAGCTGCGCACATTTGCCGCCCTGTTTGCAGGCGAGACCGGCCTGACGCTGGATGATCTGGGCTTCGTCACCGACAACCCCTCCAGCGCCGAGGCCATCAAGTCCAGCCACGAGAGCCTGCGCCTGGCGGCCCGCAAGGCACAGCGCACCTTTGGCAGCGGCTTCCTGAACGCCGGGTATCTGGCCGCCTGCATGCGGGACGGCATCGCCTACCAGCGTCAGCAGCTCTACCTCACCCGCCCGGTGTGGGAGCCGGTGTTCGAGCCGGACGCCGCCACCCTGTCCGGCATCGGGGACGCCGTGGGCAAGATCAACACGGCCATCCCCGGTTATTTCGGTGCGGAGAACCTGCGGGACCTGACCGGCATCCGCTCCGAGAGCTGAGGAGGCACCCATGGCCGACAAGGACATTGCCCCGGAGCTGCTGGAGCGCATCCGGGCCGACTTCCGGGCGCTGCTGGGCGACGCAAAGCCCGCCGCCGACACCTACGCTGCCGCTGCGGATTACGCCGAGCTTGTGGGTAGCGCCCTGGCCGAGGCCTTCCGCCGCAACCTGACCGCCGACGCCCTGCCGGACGGCAGGCTGTACTGGAACATTGCCGACCGGGTGGTGCGCCCCCTGCTGGAAGAGGAGCACCTGCTGGTGGCGGACGCTTCCGCTGCCGTGCAGCAGGCACTGAACCAGCAGGCAAATCTCGGCATTGCCCCGCAGCGGGCCGTGCTGCCCACCGACGCTGTGGACGACCTGCTGAACAAGGTGTCCACGGCGGAGCAGTTTGCGGATGTGGCGTGGGCACTGGACGAGCCGGTGCGTACCTTCTCCCGCATGGTGGTGGACGACACCCTGAAACGCAACGTGGATTTTCAGGGCAAGGCCGGGCTGCGGCCCCGTGTCATCCGCACCGCCGAGAGCCACTGCTGCAAATGGTGCAGTGCGCTGGCCGGCACTTACGATTACCCCCGTGTGCCCAAAGACGTTTACCGCCGCCACGAGCGCTGCCGCTGCCGGGTGGAATATGACCCCGGCGAGGGCAGGCGGCAGAACGTGTGGAACAAGACGTGGACGGAGGATGAGGACGCCCGGCAGGCACGCATTCAAAAGATTCAAAACCCATCGACAAACCGAGACGATTCTGCTAAGATAGAAGCACGAAAACAGATTGGGCTGCCGCCGGTCGATTCACCTGAGATCAAGGCCATCAAGGCCGCAATGTCCGAGCAGGTGCTTAGTCTGCCGGAAACCGCACAGGAGGCTCTCCGGCAGTATACCGGCTTTACGGCGACCCGTGTGAACTTTGCCATCCGGAACGGAAAAATCACACCGCAGATCCAGGAGACCATTTCCGCATTGGATAACGCGCTGGCTTCCGGCGTGATGCCGCAGAGCGTCACCCTGTACCGGAACACAGCGCTTTCTTTTCTAGGGTTCGGGCTTCCCAAAAATCCGACCCTGCAGGATCTGCAAGACCTTGTGGATCTCACACCGGAATTTCCGATATTTATATCAACCAGTTTTCAGAATCTGCATCTTCCGGGCCGTGACACGCTGATTCAGCTGCATGTTCCGGCAGGATATAAGGGCTGCCAGTTCCTTCAGCCTGTAGCGCTTCCCAAATTCAAAAGTCAGGACGAAGTCCTGTTTGCCCGTGGGATGCAGTATCGTGTGCTGGATGTTGGTAGAAAAGACGACCGATATTTTTTAGAGATCGAGGTGCTCCAAAATGTCTAAATTTTTGCGTGAAGAGGATATCAGCATGGGGTTCCGTGCTCCACTTTACAGCGTGCCGGTCTGTATCCCGGAATGCAATGTCTGTATTCACCGGGATGGACCGGGCAAATGCAAAAAGTTAGGAACTCCCCCCGATGATCTTCGTTTCGGAAAGCGCCACGATTGCCCGGACGCCGTCCTGAATACCAGCCATTTTTTATATCCCGAATACCAAAAATTGTACCCGGAAGAGTGCAAGGTCTCTGCCAAAAAGTAAACTTTCATCCACGGAATATCCTAGTTTAACCACTGTATGCCCTCAAAAAGGCACAACAGTGGTTTTTTCATGCCGTTTTAGCTCATGTTGGCAGAGCCGTGGTCTCCAAAACCACAGGTCACTGGTTCGATTCCAGTAAACGGTGCCATCATTTTCATGCAAAGGAGGAACCCAGCCCACCATGCCGCGGACGCGAAAACAGACAGCCCCGGCAAGGCTGGGGCGTCAGACGCCCACCGCTGCCGTGGTGCTGCCCTACACCAAAACCTTCGGCCAGGACGCCATCGACCTGTACAACTCCACCGGGCGCATCGCCCAGCAGTGGCAGGAGCTGCTGCTGTATGACATCCTTGCCCGCAACGAGGAGGATCTGTGGGTGCATACCAAGTTCGGCTATGCCGTGCCCCGCCGCAACGGCAAGAACGAGATCGCCGCCATCCGGGAGCTGTACGGCCTGCAGCAGGGCGAGAGCATCCTGCACACCGCCCACCGCACCACCACCTCCCGGGCCGCCTGGGAGCGGTTGTGCCACCTGCTGGACAAGGCCAAGATCCCCTATAAATCCATTCAGGCCGTGGGCCGGGAGCACATCCAGCTGGAAGAGGGCGAGGGCCGCATCGAGTTCCGCACCCGCTCCTCCAAGGGCGGCCTGGGCGAGGGCTTTGACCTGCTGGTCATCGACGAGGCCCAGGAGTACACCGACGATCAGGCCAGTGCCCTGAAGTATGTGGTCACTGACAGCGAGAACCCGCAGACCCTGTTCTGCGGCACCCCGCCCACGCCGGTGTCCTCCGGCACGGTGTTCCTCAAAATGCGCAACGCCGCCCTGCGGGGCGACACGCAGAACACCGGCTGGGCCGAGTGGAGCGTGGAGCAGCAGACCGACCCCCACGACGTGGAGGCCTGGTATCAGACGAACCCCAGCCTCGGCACCATCTTCACCGAGCGCAGTGTGGCGGATGAGATCGGCGATGACCCCATCGACTTCAACATCCAGCGTCTGGGGCTGTGGCTTCGGTACAACCTCAAATCGGCCATCAGCCGGGCAGAGTGGGACGAACTGAAAACCGACACCCTGCCCAAGCTCACCGGCAAGCTGTATGCCGGCATCAAGTTCAGCACCGACGGCACCAGCTGTGCGCTGGCCGTTGCGTGCCGCACCAAAGACAACGCTATCTTCGTGGAAGCCATCGGCTGCCATCCTACCCGGGACGGCAGCGGGTGGCTTCTTGATTTTCTATCCAAAGCCGACCTAGCCGCCGTGGCGGTGGACGGGGCCAGCGGGCAGCAGCTTCTGGCCGACGCCATGAAGGCCGCCCACCTCAGGTCCCCCGTGCTGCCCACGGTCAAGCAGGTCATCACCGCCAACGCCGCCTTCGAGCAGGCCCTTTTTGCGCAAGCCCTGTGCCATGCCGGCCAGCCCGGCCTTGCGCAGGCTGCTTCCAACTGCGAAAAGCGGGCCATCGGCTCCAACGGCGGCTTCGGTTACCGCTCTCTGACCGAGGGCGGCCACATCGAGCTGCTGGACAGCGTGATCCTGGCCCACTGGCAGTGCGCCGAGGGCAAGGGCAAGCGCCGGCAGCGCATCCGCTATTAACAGGCCACCCGGGCCTGTTTTTTTGTTGCCATAAAGGAGGGTATTCCATGGCAGAAGCATTTGAACCCATTACCACGCAGGAGGCGTTTGAGGCCGCTGTCGCTGACAGGCTGGCCCCTTACGCCGACTACAACGACCTCAAGGCCCAGAACGAGGCCCTCGCCGGGCAGGTGGCGGAGCTGAACACCCGCTGCCAGACCTACGAGACGGACGCGCTCAAGACCCGCGTTGCCCATGAGGTGGGCCTGCCGTTCGACCTGGCGGGCCGCCTGACCGGCTCCAAGGAGGAGGACATCCGCAAGGACGCCCAGAACCTGCTGCAGCTGATCAAGCCCAAGACCCCGCCCGCACCCCTGCGCGGCGACCCCGACCCCAGCGGCAGCGGCAAAAAGGCCGCCTGGCGCAGTTTCGCAAACCAGCTGATGAACAACGAGTAAAGGAGAACACATCATGGCAGATATTCTGAGCAAAGGCTCCCTGTTCCCGGAGGAGCTGATCCCCGGCTTTATCCAGAAAACCACCGGCGCGTCCGCGCTGGCCAAGCTCTGCGGCGCAACGCCCATCGCCTTCAACGGCCAGAAGGAATTCACCTTCACGCTGGACAAGGAAGTGGACATCGTGGCAGAAAACGGTGCCAAGGGCAAGGGCGGCATGACCGTGGAGCCCATCACCATCGTGCCCATCAAGATCGAGTATGGTGCACGCGTGTCCGACGAGTTCCTGTACGCTTCCGAGGACGCCCAGATGGACGTTCTGAGCGCCTTTGCGGACGGCTTTGCCAAGAAGGTGGCCAAGGGTCTGGACCTCATGGCCTTCCACGGCATCAACCCCCGCACCGGCTCTGTGTCCGGCGTCATCGGCACCAACCACTTTGACAGCAAGGTCACCCAGGCCGTGACCATTGCCGCCTCCGACAAGCCCGACACCAACGTGGAGGCCGCCATCGCCCTGGTGCAGGGCGCGGAGCGGGACGTTACCGGCATGGTGCTGGCCCCCAGCTTCAAGAGCGCTCTGGCGGCCCAGACCACTACCGACGGTGCCAAGCTGTACCCGCAGCTGGCCTGGGGCGCAAACCCCGGCGAGGTGAACGGCCTGCGGGTGGAATCCACCTCCAACCTGTCCGCCGGTTCCAGCCTGGACCGTGCGCTGGTGGGCGACTTCACCAACTGCTTCAAGTGGGGCTACGCCAAGGAGATGCCCATTGAGGTGATCCAGTACGGCAACCCCGACAACGACGCGGATCTGGGTGACCTGAAGGGCCACAACCAGGTGTACCTGCGCGGCGAGGCCTACATCGGCTGGGGCATCCTGGATCCGTCCGCATTCGCCCACATCAAGGCCAACGCCTAAGGAGGACACGCCATGCTGTACCGCAACAAGCGCACCGGCGCTGTGATCGAGACGCCCTGCCGCGTTTCCGGTGGGGACTGGGAGCCCGTCAAGGCAGAAAAGGCGGCCAAACCCAAGGCTGCCGCCAAGGAGAAACCGGAGGCTGCTGAATGAGCTACGCCACCGTGGAGGACATGACCGCTCTGTGGCGTCCCATGACCGCCGCCGAGCAGGCCCGGGCGTCCCCTCTGTTGGAGGTGGTGTCCGCCAGCCTGAATGTGGAAGCCGCCAGGGTGGGCAAAGACCTGCCCGCCCTCACCGCTGCAGACGAAGCCCTGGCCCTGGTGGCCAAGAGCGTCACCGTGGACGTGGTGGCCCGCACCCTGATGACCAGCACGAACCAGGAACCTCTGACCCAGTTCACCCAGGCCGCAGGCGGCTACTCGGCGTCCGGGTCCTTTCTGGTGCCCGGCGGCGGCCTGTTCATCAAAAAATCGGAGCTGGCCCGGCTGGGCCTGCGCCGCCAGCGGATGGGAGTGATCGAACCCTATGGCTCTGATTGAAGGCATCCCCGTCATCCTCTATGAGCGCACCCAGACCGGCGAGGATGCTTTTCACGCCCCGGTTTACACCGAAACACCGGTCACGGTGGAAAATGTGCTCATCACGCCGGTGGACAATGCCGCCGTGGTCACCGACCTGCAGCTCACGGGCCGCCGGGTGGCCTACGAGCTGTGCATCCCGAAAGGCGACGCTCACCGCTGGGAGGGCTGCACCGTGGAATTTTTTGGCCAGAAATGGCGAGTGTACGGCGGTGCCTCCCAGTACATCGAGGCGCTTGTGCCCCTCGCCTGGAACAAGAAAGTGCAGGTGGAACGGATTGAATAACGTCAAGGTCAGGCTGAACAAGAAAGGCGTCGGCAAGCTGCTGAAAAGCAAGGAACTGGCCGACGGCCTGAACCGCCTTGCCTTTGCGGCCCAGAGCCGCTTGGGCGACGGGTACGAAGCCGTGTACTACACCGCACCCACCCGTGCCGTGGCGGAAGTCCGGGCGGAAAGCTATGCCGCCCGCAAGGAGAACGCCGACACCAATTCCATTTTAAAGGCCCTGAAATGATCGAAGAAATCATCCTGAATTACCTGCGGGAAAACGGTTTTCCCTGCTTTATGTCCGTGCCGGAGAACCCCTCCGGCAATTTTTGTGTCCTGGAAAAGACCGGCTCCGACTGCGACGAGGGCATTTACACGGCCACACTGGCGGTGCAGTCCTACGGCCACAATGCCTGCGACCATGACGGCACCTTAGGTGCTGCCCAGCTCAACGAGCAGATCAAGGCCGCCATGCAGGCTGCCGACACCCTGCCGGAAGTGGTCTCCTGCGACCTTGTCACCGACTACAATTTCCCGGACACCACCCGCAAACGGCCCCGCTATCAGGCCGTTTTTTCTATCACTCATTACTGACCTGTGAAAGGAGAACTACACATGGCAGACGCAACCAAAGTAACCGCCGCCAAGCCCAAAGTGGGCGGTGCCATCTGGCGTGCCCCGCTGGGCACCCCACTGCCCACCGACGCCAAGACCGAACTGGACAAGGCTTTTAAGTGCCTGGGCTACGCCTCCGATGACGGCGTGACCAACAGCAACTCGCCCTCCAGCGAGAACACCACCGCCTGGGGCGGCGACACCGTGCTGACCCAGCAGACCGAGAAGCCCGACACCTTCCAGTACACCCTGCTGGAGGCCCTGAACGTGGAGGTGCTCAAGTCCGTGTACGGCGACGACAACGTCACCGGCACGCTGGACACCGGCATCACGGTCAAGGCAAACTCCTCCGAGCAGAAGGACTGCAGCTGGGTCATTGAGATGGTGATGAAGAACAAGGCGGTCAAGCGCATCGTCATCCCGGATGCCGCCGTCACCGCCGTGGGCGATATCACCTACGCCAAGAGCGCCGTGGGTTACAACACCACCCTGACCGCCGTGCCGGATGCCCAGGGCAACACCCATTACGAGTACATTCTGGGCGGCACCGCCGCCACCCAGGCCGCTGCCAAGACCAAGGAGGTGCAGGCATGATCACTGCAAAGACTGAATCCGGTTTTTCCATCGAGCTGGAGGACGACGCTCTGGAGGACCAGGAGCTGTTCGACGCCATTTCCGGGATGCAGGACGGCAATGTGTTCAGCATGAGCCACCTGACCGAGCGCCTGCTGGGCACCGAGGGCCGCAAGAAGCTCTATGACCATCTGCGCAACGACAAGGGCCGTGTGCCGCCCCAGGCGGTGGCCCAGGCCCTGAATGAGCTGCTGACCAGCTTTTCCGCCGGAAAAAACTCTGCATCCTCGCCGAACTGATCGCATCGGACGAGGACGCGCTCATCTGTGATTTCGCGCAATATTACCATGTGCTGGACTGGCGCAGCCTGCCGCTGCGTCTGGTGGCTACCCTTGCTGCCGGCCTGCCGGAGGACAGCCGCAGCATGATGAAGGCCAGCGGCAAGACCGTGCCGCTGCACATCGAGCTGCAAGCCTACACCGCCGACCGCCTGACGCAGATCCTGTGGGGCCTGAGCAACGACACCCGGACGGTGCCCTCTGTGCTGGCAGACCTGCACGGCCTGTCCGCGGACAGCGATACCGACGTGCAGAGCTACGACAGCCCGGAAGAGTTTGAGGCCGCCCTTGCGGCCCTGAAAGGAGGTGGATGACCATGCCGGACGGCATTGAGCTGGCAAAAGCGTATGTGCAGATCGTGCCCTCGGCAGAGGGCATCCAGGGCAAGATCACCGAAGCCCTGGGCGGGGAGCCTGCGGCAGCCGGTGACGCCGCCGGACAGTCCCTCGGTGCCCAGCTGGTGGGCACCCTGAAAAAGGTGATCGCGGCTGCCGGCATCGGCAAGATCATCTCGGAATCCATCAACCTGGGCGGCGCGCTGCAGCAAAGCCTGGGCGGTGTGGAAACGCTGTTCAAGGACAGCGCCGACACCGTTAAGGCCTACGCTGCCCAGGCCTACAAGACCGTGGGCCTGTCGGTCAACGACTACATGGAGCAGACCACCAGCTTTGCCGCCAGCCTGCTGTCCAGCGTGAGCCAGGACACCCAGGCGGCTGCCGATCTGGCCAACATGGCTATGGTGGACATGGCCGACAACTCCAACAAGATGGGCACCTCCATGCAGGACATCCAGAACGCCTATCAGGGGTTTGCCAAGCAGAATTACACCATGCTGGACAACCTCAAGCTGGGCTACGGCGGCACGCAGGCCGAGATGCAGCGCCTGCTGAAGGACGCCGAGAAGATCTCTGGCGTGCACTACGACCTGGGCAACCTAGCCGACATGTACAGCGCCATCCACGTCATCCAGAAGGAGATGGACATCACCGGCACCACGGCCAAGGAGGCATCCACCACCCTGACCGGCAGCTTTGCGGCCATGAAAGCTGCCGCCGAGAACGTGCTGGCCGACTGGTCCACCGGTGCCGATCTCACCGCCCCCCTGCAGGGGCTGGTGGAAACGGCCCAGACCTTCCTTGTGGGCAACCTGCTGCCCATGATCGGCAACGTGCTGGCGGGCATCCCGGAGCTGGTGTATACACTGGTGCCCGAGATTTTGCAATCCGGCACCCAGCTGGTCACCTCGCTGGCGGAGGGCTTCACCCAGGGCATCCCGGATTTTCTGTCCAATGCCCTGCCGCAGCTGCTGCAGTTCACCGAGGAATTGCGGGCCAACGCCGGTGTGTTCGTGGACGCCGGCCTGAACCTTATCACCCAGCTGCTCAACGGCCTGATCGCCGGTCTGCCGGATCTGATCGCCTATGTGCCGGATATCATCATTAACATCTGCGGCATCATCAACGACAACATGCCCAAGATCCTCGGCGAGGGCGTGGCCATCATCGTGCAGCTGGTCGCCGGTCTTGTACAGACCGTGCCCAGTCTGCTGGCCAACTGGAAAAAGATCCTGGAGGCGGTGCTGTCGGTCATCTCGGCCATCAACTGGCTGAACATCGGCAAGACCATCCTCACCGGTGTGGCCAATGGCGTGAAGAGCATGGGCTCCAGCCTGCTGAACGCCTTCAAGGGCGGATTTTCCAGCGCACTGAACTGGATCAAGAGCCTGCCCTCGCAGGCTGTGCAGTGGGGCAAGAACCTGATCCAGAGTTTCATCAACGGCCTTACCGGCAAAGGCGGTGCGGTTGGTGCAGGAGCCATCGCAGCCACCGCCGGTGCCACCATTGCTAAAACCGCCAGCGGGAACGACTGGTCCTCCGTCTGGGCGGACGCCAACGCCGACGTGGCCGACAGCGCCCAGTCCATGGCGGAGGTGGTCGTCCCGGCCTATACCAAGTCCGGGGACGCCGCCACCAAGGCGGCCAAAAAGACCAAGGCCGCCGCACAGGCCGCCGAGACCCTGCTGTGGTCCCTGCAGGACGCAGGCCACACCGACACCACCAACGCCCTGGGCAAGGTGACCATCCAGACCACCGAGCTCACCGAGCACCTGCGCAAGGGCAGCGAGGAGTATGACCGGCTGACCCGCACCGTGACCGAATCCGGCAAGGAGATGGTGAACGGCGTGGTGAAAAACTACAAGACTGTCACCAAGTATGTCACCGACCACGGCAAGACCACGGCCCAGACCCAGAAGACCTATGAAGAGATCGCTGCCACCGTCCGGGACACGGTCACCTCGACCTTTGATTCCGTCGTGGACGGCGTCAGGACCTCCACCCAGACCGTCACCGAGACGCTGACCGATGAAACGACCCAGCAAAAGCAGATCATCACCAAGACCTGCACCGACATCGTCAACGGAATGCTGGTGACCAAAGAGCAGGTGGAGACCATTGCCGCAGACGGGGCCAGGACCACCGCCGAGACCATCAAGGAAGCCAGCGCCAACACCTTCTCCGGCCTGCTGAAAGGCTGGCAGGAAGAGGCCGACAAGGGCATCCTGGGCACCTTCGACACGCTGGTGACCGCCATCAAGAAGCAGGACTGGCAGTCTGTCGGCGAATGGGTGCTGTCCACCCTGTACAACGGCCTTGCCCCGCAGGCAAAGCAGCTCATTGACGACTTCGGCAAGAACCTGATCCAGCAGGTCAACGGCTTGCTGGGCAAGGGCGTCAGTGCCGTCTCCAACGGCCTGTGGGATATGGGCGGCGACCTTGCCAAGGGCCTGACCAGCGGTTTTGCGGACGTGATCACGCAGGCGCAGGGCCTTGGCTCCACCCTCACCGGCATCTTTCAGGGTCTCAAAGGCCCGCTCAGCGCGGCTGCCGCTGCCATCAGCACCGGCCTGAAAGGCGGGCTGATCTCCAGCTTCCCGGAGATTCTGGCCTCCATGGGCACCCTGATCGGTTCCATCGGCAGCGCCTTTGTGGGCATGCTGGAAGCCGTCGCGGCGGCACTGTTTCCCACCGGATTCGGTGCCCCGCAGGCCCTGCTCATGATCGCGGCAGGCGTGGCCCTGACCGCCGCCATTGCGGCCATCGTGGCCGGCGTCGGCGGCGCGTTCAAGCGCAAGACCACCCCCGGCATCTCCGGCGGCACTTCCGGCAGCAGCACGACCTCCACGGCATCCGGCTCCCTGTGGGATTACGAGAAGCGCGCTCCGCTGCCGCAGCGCACCCAGCGGCCCAACATCGAGGTCAACCAGTACATTTACAGCAAAGCGCAGACGGCTGCCGACCTGATGCGTGAAGCGCAGTATGAGCAGAGAAGGGCGGTGCTGCAGGGTGTTTGATGCTGTTTTTACCACTGGCACCGGCCAGAGCTTCGCTTTTGGCTATGCCGCCGGCGTGCTGTGGAGCTGCGACCCGCTGGGCGACCTGCCCGTGGAGCTGGAGACCAGCCAGGGCTACCAGCAGGTGGGTGCCACCGTGGACAGCCGGAGCATCTCCGGCGTCACCCGCACCATCACCGGGCGCATCCTGCGCAACGCCGACTACTGCAAGCGCCAGCTGCGGGACATTTTTGCTCCCGGCGTCACCGGCCGCCTGACCGTGGCCGGAAAATACTGGTGTGACGCCGAGGTGCAGCGCTGCCCGGCCATTTCGCCGGCAGTGCTGTGGCCAACCTTCAGTTTCCAGCTCTACTGCCCGAACCCCTACTGGCACAGTGTGGCCAAGACCACGGCAGCCACCATCAAGGTAACGCCCGTGTTCCGGCTGCCGGTGTGCTACACCTCGCATCAGTACGGCATCCGGGAACAGGCCAGCTACATCCGCATCCTCAACAGCGGTCTGGACACCCGGAGCTGGAAGCTCTCGCTGACCGCCCGGGGCGAGGTGGTCAACCCCGGCGTCATCAACCCGGAGACCGGCGAATATCTGCGCTTCATCACGACCCTGCAGGACGGTGACGAGCTGCAGGTCTACCGGGAAAACGGCGAGCTCCGGGTGGAGCGGGTCATCGACGGCAAAGGCTACGACGTCCTTTCGGTGCTGGACGGCAGCAGCACCCTCTGGACGGTATACCACGGGGCGCAGGCATGGCAGCGCACGGCGGATTCCGGCGACGGCTGGCTGTTTCTGTCGCTGACCATGCATGCCGCATTTACCACGATCATCACGGAGGGTTCCAATGGCTGAGATCACATCCGCCCTGACGGCATCCGGGTACAAGAGCCTCTGCGTCTATAACGACCGGCTGGAGCTGCTGGGCCGCATCGAGAGCTGGCTGTCTCTGGTCTGGCCGGAGCGCTACAACGTCTACAGCAACGTGCAGGGGGCTCAGCTGGAGCTCCACGACACCACCGCCCTGCAGGCCCTCTGCCGCCCGGACCGTTATCTCTGGCTGGTCGGCAGCGACCGGCTCATGCGCATCGTGTCGGCCCAGAAAGCCGATCACAAGCTGGTCCTCTACACCAAGGACGCCGCCTGCATCCTCGACGAGCGGGTCAGCACGGGCACCCTGAGCAGCTTTGCCGTGGAGGACACGCTGCGTGGTCTGGTGTCCGGGGCCGCCGCATGGCCCTGCCTGGAGCTGGGCGACCCGGCCGGTCTGGCCGACGCCTACGCCGGAGAGGTCAAGCCCGGCAGCCTGCTGAGCATTGCAGAGCAGGTGTGCCAGGAGCTGGACATCGGCTTCCGGGTGCGGTTCGACCAGCAGCAGAACAAGCTGCTGTTTGAGCTGTACCGGCCCAAGCTGGACCCCAACGCCCGCTATGCGCCCCAGTACGGCAACCTGACCGACCTGGCCTATACCGAGAGCATCACGGACTACAAGAACATCTGCACCGTGGTGGGGGCCGACGGCACGGTGACCGTGGGGGCCACCGACAACACCGGGACGGCCCGGCGGGAGATGCTGCTGGATGCCTCCAGCAAGAAAAAGGAGGACGGCCAGTCCCAGAGCGAGTACCTTGCCGCCCTGCGCACGCTGGGCGAGCAGGAGCTGGCGAAGCACACCCGGCTGGAGAATTTTGAGTTCACCCCCACCGGCCCCGTGACGGTGGGCAAGGTGGTGGCGGCCAGCCTGCCCGGCACCGACATCCAGGCAGCGGCCCGCATCACGTCGGTGACCCTGCAGTCTCAGAAGGGTGAAAATACGGTCAGTACCGAGATCGGCACCCCCATCCTCAGGAGGAAAAACACATGAGCATCATTACCTATCCGCTGGACGGCGTGACCTACAGTGCCGAAGATGTAGCCACCTACCTGTGCACCCGCACGTCCGGCGTCTACGCAAAGGACAGCAATTTCGCCGTCAGCATCACCGGCACCCGGCAGATCACCATTGCCCCGGGCCTTGCCTGGATCAACTACGACGACTTCAAAGGCGTGTCCGTTTGCAGCCGGGAGGACACGGTGCTGACCGTGCCCGACGCCGACAACACCCTCAACCGGGTGGATCGTGTGGTGCTGCAGTTTGATACGTCGTCCAACCTCACCGTCATCCGACTCAAGACCGGCACGCCTGCCGTGGCCGCTCAGCCGCCCGACATCCTGCAGAACCACAACCAGTACGAGCTGGGCCTGTGCACGATCTCTGTCCCGGCGGGGTCGGCGGCGGTCACCTCCGCCGACATCACCGACACCCGCACCGATGAGGCCGTCTGCGGCCTCATGCGGGACGGCGTCACCGGCATCCCCACGGCCCAGCTGCAGGCGCAGGCACTGGCCATGATGACCCAGCTGTCCACCGAGCTGCACACCAAACTCGATGCGCTGGACGCCGCCATCGCAGCGGTGGAGAGCGGCAGTTTCTACACCAAGGCCGAGGCGGACGCGAAATTCGGCACGCCTTACACCTTGCCTGCCGCCACGGCGGCCCAGCTGGGCGGCGTGAAAGTGGGCGAAGCGCTGGACATCGCTGCGGACGGCACCCTCAGCGCCAAAACGCTCAATGACAAGATCGCTGCCGCCGTGGC
>OLQV01000387.1_pt1 | contig 42832 bp, 43 predicted proteins | sample 1672371 | NCBI WGS metagenome assembly OLQV01 (sample SAMEA3136676, study PRJEB25190) | human gut metagenome
GAGACATGACAAATCCAGAGACAGAAGAATTATTCTCAGGAAAAGTAGTAAGTAATTATGATTTATGTGACGCACTGGTAGATGGAGTTCTTCCTAAACCAGTATATAAGTCTGCTTACACAAAATTACTTTCACTTACCAATGAACTTGAAGATATTCTTTCAAAAGAAAAACTAACAAAGAAAGAATATGAAGAAATAAAAAAATTACTTGAAGATACAAAAAAACAAATAACTAAAGCCCCTGGAATACCAGAGATGGTAAGAAAAAATGTTAAAAAGACAGGTAAATATATTTATTTCTGTCCATCTTTATCTGAAGAAAATAAAAATGATATAGATACAATTATGGAAGAAGTAAAAGAATGGTTTAAAGATTATGATGTCGCGTTTTATAAGACAACTAGTAAAGATGAAAAAGAAGGACAAAAAAATAGAGAAGCATTTTATAACGATAAAGACCTAAAAGGAAATAATGTTAAAAAGAAATTAAGAATAATGTTTGCTATAAATCAGTACAATGAAGGAGTACATGCCCCAGACATAGATGGAGTAATACTAGGTAGAGCAACATCATCAGATATAGTATATTTTGAACAAATAGGACGAGCCTTATCAGTAAAAGGAAGAACAAAAGAACAATACGATTATTATGAAACATTATCAAGAGAAGAACTAATAAAAATAGCCAAAGAAGAAGATATAGAATTAAAAGAAAATATAACAAAGGCTGAAATAATAGAAAGATTATTATCACCAATTATAATAGATTTAACCAACAACATCGATTTTATTGAAGAATTGCAAGATAATCTAAAAGATAGAGTGAGAGAAGTCAAAAAATCTCTAGGTCATAGTAAAAGAAAAATAAAAATAAGAGATGTAAACTTTGATATTGAAATAGAGAATAAAGATTTATTTGAAATCCTAAGATATGTAAGAGACAGATTAAGACCAAATAATTGGAACTTAATGTATAATTTAGCTACAGTATATTATAACAAAAATAACAACTTAGAAATACCATTTAGTTTTAAAACACTAGATGGAATAGATTATAATGAAAATGGTTATAGTCTGGGAGTATGGATTAATACTCAAAGACAAGCTTATAAGAGCGGTAAATTAAGTCAAGATAAAATAGAACTACTAGATAAAATAGGAATGCGTTTCGAAAACAAACTAAATAAAATAGAGTGGGAAGAATATTATAAATTAGCAGAAGCCTACTTTAACAAAAATAACAATCTAGAAATACCGCGAAGTTTTAAAACACTAGATGGAATAACTTGTGATGAAAATGGTTATAATCTAGGAAGATGGATTGGTTTTCAAAGACAAGTCTATAAAAATAGGAAATTAAGTAAAGGGAAAATAGAACTATTAGAAAAAATAGGAATGCGTTTTGAAAATAAAATAAATAAAATAGGTTGGGAAGAATATTACAAATTAGCAAAGGCATACTATAACAAAAATAACAATCTAGAAATACCGCGAAGTTTTAAAACACTAGATGGGATAAATTATGATGAAAATGGCTATAATCTAGGAGGGTGGATTACTACTCAAAGGCAAACCTATAAGAGTGGTAAATTGAGTAAAGAGAGAATAGAATTGTTAGAAAAAATAGGAATGTACTTTTCTTTAAATAGATATGAAAAAGAATGGTTGAAAAATTATAGTTTAGCAGAAACTTACTTTAACAAAAATAACAATTTAGAAATATCACAAAGTTTTAAAACACTAGATGGAACAACTTATGATAAAAATGGTTATAATCTAGGAGTATGGATTTATACTCAAAGGCAAACCTATAAGAGTGGTAAATTGAGTAAAGAGAAAATAAAACTATTAGAAAAAATAGGTATGCGTTTTGAAAATAAAAATAATATAATAGGTTGGGAAGAGTATTACAAATTAGCAAAGGTATATTTTGAAAAAAATAATAGTTTAGAAGTGATAGTTAGTTTTAAAACACTAGATGGAATAACTTATGATGAAAAAGGTTATAACCTTGGAACATGGATTAGTAGACAAAGAAAAATTTACAAGAATGGAAAATTAAGTAAAGAGAAAATAGAATTACTAGAGAAGATAGGAATGCGCTTTGAAAATAAAATAAATAAAATAGATTGGGAAAAATATTACAAATTAGCAAAGGCATATTTTGAAAAAAATAACAATTTAGAAGCACCAGTTAGTTTTAAAACACTAGATGGGATAAATTATGATGAAAGTGGATATTTTTTAGGAATATGGATTGCTAATCAAAGACAAGAATTTAAACGTGGAAAATTAAGTAAAGAACAAATAGAACAATTGAAAAAAATAGGTATGCGTTTTTCTTTAGATAAGTTTGAAACAGAATGGCTGAAAAAATATAATCTAGCAAAGGTATATTTTAACAAATATAACAATTTAGAAGTATCACAAAGTTTTAAAACACTAGATGGAATAGCTTATAATGAAAATGGTTATAAATTAGGAGTTTGGATTTATGTTCAAAGACGAGCTTATAAGAATGGAAAATTAAATAAAGAACGAATGAAATTATTAGAAAAGATAGGTATGATATGGAGTGTAAAAAAAGAAGCAGATAAAAAGAATGAACTATGTGAAGAATATCAAATACCATATGAAGAAGTGCAAAATATATCATATCAAGAATTATATGCAAAGACAATGTATCTTATAGATAACAATATATTAGTAACTAATAATGGTATATTAAATCCAATCTATAATATGAGTAATATAAATATGGAAATAAGATATAAAGTAACACTTGAAGAATTAATAAATAGATATACAAAGAAAGAAAAGGAAAAATAATATGTTTTTAGAAAAGTATTTAGATGATTTCTACTATAACATGGTAGTAGACAACTATGATTATAGTTATTTAGAAGGATTAGATGAAGACAACTTTAAAGAAATATATAAACTATTAAAAGAATATCATTTCTATTACATAAACGATATAATATTAAATTATATAGAAATATTTTCATTAGATAAAGAAGAAGTAGAACAAAAAATAAAAGAATTAAAAGAAAAGTTCGGCAATAATTATGTATATTTAATAGGAGATGATATGCGAGCATTAGACTATATATTAATATAAAAAATTGAAAATATCTTGACATAATTAAAATAAAACTATATAATAAAATAGCATTTGACTTGGAGGTGTATTATATAATGAAAAGAACATATCAACCTAATAATAGAAAAAAAGCTAAAAAGCATGGCTTCTTTAGTAGAATAAAAGGTAATGTTTTAAAAAGTAGAAGAGCAAAAAAAAGAAAAAAATTATGTGCATAAAACATAATTTTGTTTTCTTTTTTTCTTTTATTTATATGAAAGAAAGGATTATTTTAGTATGAAGAAAATAGAAATAATAAAATCATCAGAAGAATATACAAAAATAATAAATACCAGTAAATCAAAAAAAAGTAAATATTTTAGTGTTTACTATCGTAAAAATAATAATAGTAATAGATATGGAATTACTGTCCCTAAAAAAACTGGAACAGCAGTAACCAGAAACAAAATAAAAAGAAGAGTAAAAAACATTATCGATAATAATAAAAAAATCGTGCATAATGGTTATGACTATGTTATAATTATTAAGAAAGGAATATTAGAATTAACTTACGAAGAAATGGAAAAAGAATTGTTAAAACTAATAAGTATAGGTGATAATTGTGAAACAAAATAAAAAAAGTATAAAAATTTTATTAATAATATTAAGTTTGGTAATGTTAACAGGATGTACAAAAACATTAACTGATGAAAATAAAAAGCCGGTGAAATATGAGGAAACTGGTAAGGCACTTACAGAAAATGTATTATGTAAACCAACTGATGAAAAAGTTGTTGAATTATATAAGGAAAATAATGTTGATATTGACAAATTGCCAGCATGCGAAACATTTAAGCCATTTAATGAATATGAAGGATTGTGGACTACAATTTTTGTAAAACCATTAGCATGGGCAATAATAAATATAGGCTTATTACTAGAAAAAATAAATTTAAGTAAAGGAATAGCAAATGGACTTGCACTAGTAATATCATGTCTAGTAATAAGATTGATATTATATCCACTTACCAGAAAGACTGCCATGCAATCTGAAAAATTAAAAGAAGTACAACCACAACTAGAAAAATTAGAAAAGAAATATAAAGATAAAACAAGTGAAGAAGATCAAAGAAGAAAAGCTGAAGAGATGATGGCAATATATTCAAAACATAAAATTAATCCATTATCAAGTTGCCTACTATCATTTATTCAAATACCACTATTATTTGCCTTTTTAGAAGCAATAAATAGAACACCAGTAATATTTGAAAATAAATTCTTAAAACTAGATATGGGAACAACAATATCACATGGAATAATGTCCAACCTTTGGTATATATATGTGTTATTCTTAATATTAATACTAGGAACATCATATCTATCATTTAGAAAAACATTAAAAGATCAAACAGCCATGGCCAAACAAATGAAAGGTACAATATACTTTATGCTAGCAATGATTTTAGTAGCAGCATTTAGTTTACCAGTAGCATTAGGAATATATTGGATAACATCATCAGTATTCACAATAGTACAAAATGTACTAGTGGAAAGAAAGAAGGTTAGCAAGTAATGAATAAATATTATTATGAAGGAAAAACAAAAGAACAAGCAATTGAACTAGCATTAGAAGATTTAAAGATAACTGAAGAAGACTTAATAATAAATAAAGTTGAAGAAAAATCTAATTTACTAAAAAAATCAGTAACTATTGAAGTACTAAATATAAATGAAATTATAGCATTTATAAAAGAAACAATAAGTGAGATAATAAGAAAAATGTCTGCGGAAGGTAATCTTGAAGTTAGAAGAAGAGAAGAAAATATAACAATTACTATCTTTTCTGACAATAATGCTATACTAATAGGAAAAAATGGAAAAAATATGTCGGCATTACAATTAATAATAAGACAGATGGTAAACACAAAATTAAGTAAACCATTATCAATCATAATAGATGTAGGAAACTACAAAGAAAAAAGAGCTAGAAATATAGAATATTTAGCAAAAAAACTTGCTAGAGAAGCTTATAAAACAAAAACAGAAATAACAATGGATAGTATGAACTCCTATGAAAGAAGAATTGTTCACTCTATTTTAGCAGATGACAAATATGTTTATACCGAATCGATAGGAGAAGAGCCAAATAGAAAAGTAGTAATAAAATTGAAAGAAGAAAAATAATTCTTTCTTTTTTTTCTATATTGTGATAAAATACTATGGAAGAAAGAAGGAATACTATGGAAGATACAATTGTAGCAATATCATCGTCATCGGGTGTTGGTGCTATTTCAATAATAAGATTAAGTGGTAATGAAGCAATAAACATAGCAAGCAAAGTATTTACTAAGGATTTAACAAAAGTAGCTTCCCACACTATTCATTATGGTTATATCAAAGATAAAGAAGAAAAAATAGATGAAGTTTTAGTATCAGTAATGAAATCTCCAAAGACATTTACAAGAGAAGACATAGTAGAAATAAATTGTCATGGTGGATTAGCACCTACTAATAAAGTATTAGAAGTATTATTGGAAAATGGTGCAAGATTAGCAGAACCAGGAGAATTTACCAAAAGGGCTTTCTTAAATGGAAGAATAGACTTATTAGAGGCTGAAGCCACAATGGATTTAATATCTTCAAAAGCGGAATCTACTAGAAAAATATCTATAAATACTTTAACCGGAGAAACATCAAATCTTATAAAAGATTTAAGAAATGAATTAGTTCAAATAATCAGTAATATTGAAGTAAACATTGATTACCCAGAATATGAGGATATTGAAGTGATAACAAACGAAAATATTTTACCAAATATTAAAAAGTTTAAAACAAAATTAGAGGAAATAATTCAAAAATCTGAAGATAGTAAAGTCGTAAAAGAAGGAATAAAAGTAGGTATAATAGGCAGACCAAATGTTGGAAAAAGTAGTCTCTTAAATGCACTATTAGAAGAAGAAAAAGCAATAGTTACAGATATTCCAGGAACGACAAGAGACATAGTAGAAGGCTCACTTGTATTGGGAGGTATCCCATTAAATATAATAGACACAGCTGGAATAAGAAAAACGGATGATACTGTAGAAAAAATAGGGGTAGAAAAAAGTTTGAATATAATAGATACAGCAGACTTGATAATATATATATTAAATAATAATGAAGAGATAACAAAAGAAGAAAAGGAATTATTAGCTAAAATTAAAAATAAAAAGAAAATAATCGTAGTAAATAAAATAGATTTAGAAGAAAAATTAAATAAAGATTTATTAGACAATTATATAGAAATATCCGTCAAAGAAAATATTGGAATAGACAAAATTAAAGAAGAAATAAAAAGACTATTTAATATTGGCGAATTAGTTTCTAATGATATAACATACTTATCAAATGCTAGAAGTATAGCATTATTAAAAAAATCATTAAATAATATAAACGAAGCCGTAGAAGAGATAAATAATAGTAATCCAATAGATATTGTTGAATTAAGCCTAAAAGAAGCTTGGGAAAATCTAGGAAAAATAATAGGAGAAACATACACAGATGAACTTTTAGATGAATTATTTAGCAGATTCTGCTTAGGAAAGTAGGTGATAACATGAATTATGAAATAATAGTAGTAGGAGGGGGACATGCCGGTTGTGAAGCTGCTGTTGCATCTGCCAGAAAAGGACATAAAACATTATTAATATCCGGAAGAATAAATAATATAGCAACAATGCCATGTAATCCATCAATAGGAGGTTCAGCTAAAGGAATAATAGTAAGAGAAATAGATGCTCTAGGTGGTGTAATGGGTGAAGTTGCGGACAAAACATTAATCCAAATGAAAATGCTAAATTATGCTAAAGGACCAGCAGTAAAATCTCTTCGTGCTCAAGCAGATAAAGTAACATATCCTAAAGAAATGTTAAAACTATTGCGTGAAGAACCTAATTTAACGATAAAAGAAGCAATGGTAGAAGATTTAATTGTAAAAGATAATACCGTATATGGCGTTGTATTAGAAGATGGAACAAATATAACATCAAAGGCCGTAATATTAACAACGGGAACTTACTTAAAATCAGATATTCTAGTAGGAAATACTAGAACAAGAAGTGGTCCGCATAATGAAAGACCATCATTACATTTGTCAGATAATTTAAAAAAATATGGTTTTAAGATATTAAGATTAAAAACTGGAACTCCACCAAGAATAGACAGAAGTACAATTGATTTTACAAAAACAAAAAGAGAAGATGGAGACAAAAACTATTATACATTCTCTCACACTAATCCACCGATATATGATATAAATAATCAGGAACCATGTTATCTAATATATACAACTGAAGAAACAAAAAAAATAATTTATGACAATTTAAATAAATCAAGTATGTATGGCGGATTAGATGATATAACAGGTGTAGGTCCAAGATATTGTCCATCAATTGAAGATAAGATGGTTAGGTTTAGTGACAAAGAGAAACATCAATTATTTCTAGAACCAGAAAGTTTATATTATGATGATATCTATGTGCAAGGCTTTTCTACAAGTATGCCCAAAGATATTCAAGAAAAAATGGTTCATTCTTTGCCAGGATTAGAGAATGCTAAAATATTAAGATATGCTTATGCTATAGAGTATGATGCCATTTATCCAACTCAAGTAAAGCCAAGTCTAGAAACAAAAATATTAAACAATCTCTTTACAGCGGGTCAAATAAATGGAACTAGTGGCTACGAAGAGGCCGCATGTCAAGGTTTAATTGCTGGTATCAATGCTGCTTTAAAACTAGAAGAAAAAGAGCCATTAATACTAAAGAGAAATGAAGCATATATAGGTGTACTAATAGATGACCTAGTAACAAAAGGAACAAGAGAACCATATCGTATGCTAACATCAAGAGCAGAGTACCGTCTACTACTAAGACATGATAATTCTGATTTAAGATTAAGAGAATATGGTCACCAAGTCGGTTTAATAACCGGAGAAAAATATCAAAAGTTTATTGAAAAGAAAAATAATATCGAAGAATTAAAAAATAAATTACAAGAGATAAAAATAATTGTAGATACTGAAAAAAGAAGAACAGGAATGACTATCTATGAATATTTAAAAAATCCGACTGCCAACTTACAAAATATAATAGAAGCATATAATCTAGATTTAGACTATCCACAGGATGTATTTGAAGAAGTGGAGATACAAATAAAGTACGAAGGTTACATAAAAAAAATTGAAAGAGAAGCCGAGAAAATGTTAAAGAATGAAGAAAAAGAAATACCAGAAGATTTAGATTATGATAAAGTACCAAATTTAGCAAGTGAAGCAAGGCAAAAATTAAAAGAAGTAAAACCATTAAATATAGCACAAGCTATAAGAATAAGTGGTGTAAATCCTTCAGATATTTCAATACTATTAGTATATTTAAGGAAACAATACAATGAATAAAGAAATATTTATGAAAGAATTAAAAAAACTAAATATTGAATTAAAAGAGACAACACTTGCTATGTTAAATGAATATTATAGCATTCTAAAAGAAGAAAATCAAAAGTATAATTTAACAAGAATAATTGAAGAAGATGATGTATACTTAAAGCACTTTTATGACAGCCTAACGATAACTAAAATAATAGACATAAACAATCAAAGTATTTGTGATTTAGGTTCAGGAGCAGGATTCCCGGGATTAGTATTAGGAATATGTTTTCCTAGTGCCAAACTAACTTTAATTGAATCAAATGGTAAAAAATGTAATTTTCTAAATATCGTCAAAGAAAAGTTAAATTTAAATAATGTAACAATAATAAATACTAGAATAGAAGAATATGCTAAAGAAAATAGAGAACTATATGATATTGTGACCGCAAGAGCAGTAGCACCACTAAAACACTTACTAGAATATGGAATTCCTCTTGTAAAGATAAATGGCGTTTTCATAGCGATGAAAGCCAATGTAGAAAATGAAGAAAAAAATATTGATAACTATTATAATAAATTAAACATTAAAGAAGAACAAAGAATAGTATTTAACTTGCCTCATGAAAATAGTATAAGAACATTAATAAAATATCAAAAAGAAAAAGAAACAGATAAAAGATATCCACGAAGATATAATGAAATCATAAAAAAAGACATTTAGAAGACCTAAAAATCTTCTTTTTTTGTTACTAAAAAACAAAAATTAACAAAATATCTTGAAAAAATCCCATTTTTATAGTATTATTATATTATAGTAGGAAAGAAGAAATTAAAGAGGGTGTATATAACTATGAAAATGAATAAAGAAGTAGTAATGGTAAGACTTTCTGACATCATACCAAATAGATTTCAACCAAGATTAACATTTGATGAAGAAGCATTAAATGAATTAGCAAATTCTATCAAAGAACATGGAATAATTCAACCATTAATATTAAGGGATTTAGGAAGTAAATATGAAATAATAGCAGGTGAAAGAAGATATAAAGCCGCTACAATAGCAGGGTTATCAGAAGTACCAGCAATTGTAGGAACAATGGACGATCAAACCAGTGCTGAATTGGCTTTAATTGAAAATATTCAAAGAAAGGACTTATCAGCTATTGAAGAAGCAAAATCATACAAGAAAATACTAGAAATGGGTAATTTTACTCAAGAAGAATTAGCTAAGAGAATGGGTAAGAGTCAATCAACAATTGCCAATAAAATGAGACTTTTATCACTTACTAATGAAGTTCAAGTTGCACTTATGAACAACTTAATATCGGAAAGACATGCAAGATGTCTACTTCAAGTAAAGGATGAAGAACTTCAAAAGCAAGTACTAAATAAAATAATAACAGAAAGAATAAATGTTAGAGACACAGATGAATATATCAAAAATTTACTTGGTATATCAAAAGAAACACCAAATATGCCTGAACAAAATGAAGTGCCTATTGACTTATCCATACCAATAGATAGTGGTACCAACCCATTGTATACAAAAGAAGAAATAAAAGAAGAACCGGAAAATCCGAATGTATATACACAAACCGAAAATAATGATTTTATAAATATCAACAGTTTAGGTAATGAAGAACCACAAGTTGAAAGTAAAAAAACACCATCAGAAGAAAGGGCGGTTGATAAGATGCCTGTCATAGAAGTTATGCCTGAAATAAAAGAAGAAGTAAAAGAACCAGCAGAAAATAGTATGGATAAAATAAAATACGCAACTGCTATCAGATTAGCCAAAGATGCAGTAAAAACAATTACTGAAGTGGGTTATCAAGTAACACTAGAAGAATTAGATACTAAAGAAGATTATCAAATAGTAATAAAAATTAAAAAATAAGAATAAAAAAATAAAATATCACTCATAATTACAATGAAAGGGTGATATTTTTTATGAAAAAAATATTAATAGTACTAGTAGTCTTAACTATGTTCTTAATATATAATGAAGTAAAAGAAAAACCAATAATAATACCAGACACAGCTATAAGGTTAAGAGTAATACCAAATAGTAATACTAGTCTAGACCAAAATATGAAAAACCAAGTAAAAAAGTATCTAGAGCAAGATACATATAAAAAATTAGAAAATATAAATAATATCAATGATGCAAGAAAAATAATAAATAATAATTTAGATAATATAGACAAATCTATCAATAACATATTCAAGAAAAATAACTACAATATGGATTATAACATAAATTTTGGTTACAACTATTTTCCTGAGAAAGAATATAAACAAGTAAAATATAAAGAAGGTTACTATGAATCAATAGTTATAACAATTGGCGATGGAAAAGGAGACAATTGGTGGTGTGTTTTGTTTCCTAATCTGTGTTTGGTAGATTTAGAAAATAACGAACAAATAGAATACAAATCATGGGTAGCAGAAAAGCTAAATAAAATATTTTAAAACTAACAACATATATTTAGATAGGTGAGAAAAATTGAAAATAATAACAATCATTCTAATAGCGGTAAGCCTATCTATGGATGCCTTTTCTTTGGCATTAATATATGGAACTCAAGGAATAACAAAAAAGCATAAAGTATTACTATCCGTAATAGTAGGAGCATATCACTTTATAATGCCATTAATAGGAACGGGAATAGGAAGTCTAATAACAAGCAAAATAATCATAAATACAAACATTCTTGTAGGAATAATTTTAATTCTAATAGCCATTGAAATGATAATATCAAGTTTTAAAGAAGAAGATAAAAGATTTTTATTGACTATACCAGGATATTTATTATTTGGTTTATCCGTAAGTATAGATAGTTTAACTACAGGAATAGGTTTATCTGTAATCACAAATAAATACATCTTATCAGCCATAACTTTTGCTATTATAAGTCTTTCTTTTACCTATTTAGGTTTGAATCTAGGAGATAAATTAAATCAAAAATATGGACAAATATCAACTGTAATAGGAGGCTCAATATTACTTCTATTGGGAATATTATACATATTAAAATAATAAATGATGTAAAATAAATTGTAAAAATTCTCAATATCATTGACTAATACTCTTTAAAAGAATACAATAAAGTAAAGAACGAAAGGAGTATTTATGCCAAAAATAAAAATCCAAGGTGGAAACAAATTATCTGGGGTAGTAGAAATATCAGGTTCAAAAAATAGTGTTGTAGCCCTAATACCTGCTGCTATATTGTGCGATGAAACTGTAGAAATAAATAATGTACCAAATATATCGGATGTTGATTCTCTTGAAGAAATATTAACATATTTAAATGCCAATATAATAAGAAAAGATGGTAGCGTAATAATAGACTCTAGTAAAATAATAAATAAAGAAATACCAGAAGAAATGTCTCAAAAATTAAGAGCATCCTATTATTTTATGTCTTCGTTATTAGGAAAGTATAAACATGTAGAAATGTATTTTCCAGGAGGTTGCTCAATAGGAGAAAGACCAATAGATCAAACACTTAAAGCTTATACCGCTCTAGGAGCTACTGTCATTGAAGAAAAAAATAGATACACAATCACTGCTGAAGAACTAAAGGGAAGTAAAATATATTTAGATATGCCAAGTGTAGGAGCCACGATAAATGCCATTTTAGTGGCCACTAAAGCTAAAGGTATCACTACTATAGAGAATGCTGCCAAGGAACCAGAAATAGTAAATGTAGCTACTTTTTTAAATAATATGGGAGCCAAAATAAGAGGAGCAGGTACTGATGTTATTACTATTAAGGGAGTGGATTATCTTCACAAAGCCTTCCACGAAGTAATACCAGATCGCATTGAAGCAGGAACATATGTAATAATAGGGGCTTTATTAGGAGATAATCTAACGATAAAAAAAATAATACCATCTCATATTGAATCTTTAACATCAAAATTAATTGAAGCCGGGGTAGATATGAAAATAGAAGAAGACCAAATAACTATCAATGCTAAAGAAAAATATAAAGCAGTAAATATAAAAACACAACCATATCCAGGATTTCCGACAGATCTTCAACAACCACTTATTCCCTTTTTAACAAGATGTAGTGGTACAAGCACAGTAGAAGAAACAATATATGAAAATCGTTTTCAAAATATTTACGATACCAATAGAATGGGAGCAAATATTATTGTCAAAGAAAATAAAATTGCTAAAATTAAAGGAGTAACATCGTTACATGGAAAAAGCGTTACCGCCACCGACTTAAGAGGAGGAGCCTCAATGCTAATATGCGGTTTAATCGCGGATGGCACAACTCAAATAGACAACATAAAATATATATTAAGAGGATACGACAATATTTGTGAAAAACTATCCAATGTAGGTGCTAAAATAGAATTAATATAAATATACTTAATTAGGTGAATTATGAAGAAAGTATTATTAATATTAATTCTTTTTTTATCTTGTTATTTCATATATAATTTTACAAATGACAAACAATTATCATACTTAACACTAGGGGACTGTTTATCTAAAGGAACAAATGAATATGGCGTAGCTATAAAAGGCTATAGTGATTATATAAGAGATTATCTAGCTAACCAAAATATATTAAAAGACTATAATAAAACATTTACATCAAATGATTACCGAATAATAGATATAATAAAAATACTATCATATAATGAAAAGAGAGACAATTATTCATTAAATAGACTAATAAAAGAGTCGGATATCATAACTATATCACTAGGGATGACTGAATTATATAACAAAATAGAAAGAAAAGACCAAAACATATATACATATATAGATACCATGATAAACGATTATACAAAAATATTAGACTATGTAAATAAATTTCATCATGAAAAGGTATTTATATTAGGCTATTACAATGTATTAGGAACATCAAATGATGTCTTTGATTACGCCAACTACAAATTAGAAAAGGAATGTCAAAAAAGAAAATTTATATATATAAACCTATCAAAAACATTAAATAATAATCCTAATTATTTCTCAAAAAAGGGTACTTTTATACCAAATATTGAAGGTTATGAAAAAATTTCACAAATAATAGTTGAAAAATTACAAAATAACTGATATAATATACCATGTAATTTTATTACTATGACATTTGTCATGGCGGAAGGAGAGATAATAATGAAAAAGAATATTCATCCAAATTATGTAGAAGCAACTGTAACATGTGCTTGTGGAAACACATTCAAAACAAGATCAACTGAAGAAAATATTCAAGTTGAAGTATGTTCAAAATGTCATCCATTCTATACAGGAAAACAAACACTAGGTTCTAAAAAGGGACAAGTTGAGAAGTTTAATAAAAAGTTTGGTTTTAATACTGAAAAATAATGTGATTTATTTCACATTTTTTTATTTTATTTATATAACATATAGATTTTTATCCAAAAATTTGGTAAAATTAAAGCAGTGATATAAATGAAAAAGGAAAAAATGGAAAAAACTATAATAGCTATAATAAATACTATAAAAGAAAACTATTTATTAACATTCACCTTCATAACGATAAATATAATAAATGGTATATTATTAAGAATAAATACCGTAAATAATGGATTAAGATTTTCACCAATAGTTATGGAATTAGGCTTTCTTTTGCTAATATCCCTAGTATCCTTAAAAATAAAGAAAAATAAAAAGATATATTATTATGAAAGCATAACTATACTGTTAACTATAATTTGCATAGTAAATAGTATCTATTATCACTATTATAACTCATTTTCTTCCTTATCAATACTAGCAAATATTACTTTTGCCAGTGATGTTAAATCAGCAATTGTTGAAAATGTTTTAAAAATGGTAGACTTAATATATATATGGGCTCCAATGGCATTAATAATTGTTTATAAACGATTAAACAAAAAAAAATATTTTCAAAAAGAATTAAAAGCAAAAAATAGTATCATAACAAAAAGGGTATTATTAACAGTACTTATACTATTTATATCAGGTTTTCTTACTATGCCATTGAATGCTTGGAATAGATTATATAAATTATGGAATAGACAAGCGGTAGTTATGAATTTTGGAGTATATATTTACCAATTAGATGACACTATACAAAGTATAACACCTAGATTAAACACTATTTTTGGACGAGATAAAGCATTAAAAGAAACTATAGATTATTACAAGAAAAACAAATATGAAAAAAAGACAAATGAATATACCAATATTTTTAAAGGTAAAAATGTCATTGTGATTCATGCTGAAAGTATGCAAACATTTCCAATGAATTTAAAGTTCAATGACAAAGAAGTAACTCCTAATTTAAATAAATTAGCAAACGAAGGTATATTTTTCAACAACTTTTATTCTCAAGTAGGAGTTGGAACAAGCAGTGATAGTGAATTTACATTTAATACATCACTAATGCCATCCACTAAAGGTACCGCCTTTGTAAACTTTTTTGATAGAAATTATGTAGCAGTGCCTAATTTATTAAAAGAAAAAGGATATTATACTTTCAGTATGCATGCCAATACTGGTTCTTTTTGGAATAGAGATATTATGTATAAGTCATTAGGATATGATGATTTCTATAGTAAAGAATCATACATAATTGATGAAACTATCGGTCTAGGACTTTCAGACAAATCATTCTTTAAACAATCAGTAGAAAAGATAAAAGAAATCAAAGAAAAAGAGAATACTCCATACTATGGTTTATTAATTATGTTATCAAATCATACACCATTTAATGATTTAGAATTAACTGAAGAGTATGATACTAGTATAACAGTCAATATTGATGGTAAAGAAGTAACTAGAAATTATCTAGAAGGAACAGTAATGAATAACTATCTAAGGTCCGTTCATTATGCTGACTCCGCCATTGGAGAGTTAGTTGAAGCATTAGATACAGAAGGATTACTTGAAGATACAGTTTTAGTAATATATGGAGATCATGATGCTAGATTAAGTTATAAAGAATTCAACATATTATATAATTATGATCCAGTAGAAGATAAAATAAAAACTGAAAATGACAGCGGGTACATTCCATATTCTAAATATAATGACGAATTAAATAAAAAAGTTCCCCTAATAGTATGGACAAAATCAAAAAAATATAATATAGTAGTAAGTGTACCTATGGGAATGATAGATGTATTACCTACAATTGGAAATATGCTAGACATACATAGTGATTACCAACTGGGAAAGGATATATTTAATATAAAAGATGGTGACAATACAGTAGTTTTTGTTGATGGTTCATACCTAACATCAAAAATATACTATAATGCTCCAAAGTCTGAAATATATTCAATAACAAATGAACCAGTAAGTGAAAATTATATCAAAGAAAGGACAAAATATTCAAGTAAAATAATTGAAATATCAAACAATATTATTTCGTACAATCTAATAAAAGAATTAAAAGGAACTTAAAGTAGTAGTGATATACATTAAGAGAAAGGAAGATGATAGGCTATATGCTAAAGTTCGTAGTATGTGAAGATAGAGAAAATGATTTAATGAAGTCAGTTCAAATAATAAATAAAGCAATGATGAAGTACGATATAGAATACAAAATACATAAGTTTGAAAAATATAACAAGGAGTTCGAAGAAATAATAAGAGAACCATTTGATACAAAGATATATTTACTTGATATAGAATTACCTGGAATCGAAGGATTAGAGATAGCATCAGAAATAAGAAAACAAGATGATGACAGTTATATACTTTTTATAACCTCTCATCCTGAATGTAAAAATGATATATTCTTTTCACGATTAGAGGCAATAGATTTCATACCAAAACAATATAGATATGAAGATAGAGTTCAAGAAACAATAGAGTACATACTGGATAGAAAAATAAGAAACAAAACATTAACATTCACTTATAATTACACGACCTATAAAGTTCCATTCAAGGATATAACCTTTATAGAAAAAGATCCACTGTTATCAAGATGTATTATTCATTTTATGAATGATAAACCAAAAAGTATAAAAAGGACAATAAAAAGTCTAGAAGAAGAACTACATCCGTTATTCTTTAAGACTCACAAATCATGTGTAGTAAATTTAGAAAATATAAGTAAGGTTGAGTATGCTAATTCTACCATTTATTTTAAAAATGGTGAATCAACAACATTATTAAGCCCTGCTAACAAGAAGGAGTTGAAAGACCATGTTGGAAGTTTTGAAGACGTTTTTAACTAGTATAATATTAAATGTATCAGTTTATGCTTTTGGAATAATAATACTAAATAATGGAAAAATAAAAATAACTATCAAAGAAATATTGATATTTTTAATTGCATGTATTTTGCACACATTAGATGTATTGTACTTAAATGGTACAGGAAAAACAATAATATTCATTGTAATATTTGCTTTGCTATTGAAACTATCATTTAATACAGGATATTTAAAATCGATTTTTTCCTCAATTATCTATATAGTATTATTGATTATTCCAGATTTAATAACATTAATCTTTACTACACAAGTATTAAAGATTGATAAGGATTACTGCTATTCAACATTTGCCGGAAGTATATTAGGAAACCTATCTGTAAGTATTATCATGGTAGGATTGATATATCTTTTGAGAAAACCATTAAGAAAATTATTTAGTTATAGATTAACTAGAAATAAAAAGGTAGTAGTACTTTCTCTATTAACATTAGTAACCATTGCTGTATTCTTTTATAGCTTAATAAAGGATTATAGATTTAGTAATAATGTATTTACATATTTATTAGTAATATTTACTTTGGTAGTTATATTAGGTTACTTGTTCAAAGAGAAGATGAATAATGAAAATATGTTTAAAAGATATGATGATTTACTTACGGTAATGAAAAACTATGAAAGTGATATTGAGGATCATAGAACATCAAATCATGAGACAAGAAATGAATTGTTAGCCATAAGATCTAAGGTTTCAGATTTAGGTGATGAAACATTATGCGAATACATAGATAGTATTCTTGGTGATAAAAAGAACATAAATAGTGCTAAGTATTCTAGATTTAAATACTTACCAACCAATGGGTTAAAAGGCTTTTTGTATTACAAATTTAGTGAAGCCGAAGAGAAAGGTCTTGATGTAAAATTAAATATCGCTAAGCAAGTAGAAAATAGTTTCTTAAAGGATTTAAATACTAAAGACTTTAAAGATTTAACTAGAATATTAGGTGTATATTTAGATAATGCCATTGAAGCAAGTGTTTTATCAGAAAAGAAACAATTAGGTATCGAAATATATAAGGTTAAAAATGACATTGAAATAATAATATCAAATACTTATAGTAATAAAGTTGATAAAGATAAAATTGGTAATGAAAGATACAGTACCAAAGGTCTAACTAGAGGTCATGGCTTATTACTAGTAAAGAGAATATTAAAAAATAATAATAGATTAACATCTGAAGCAAAAATAACAGATACTATCTATAGTCAAACAATTAAAATAAAAGAAAAATAAATATTAAATAAAAAATCGTTTGGTATACGAACGATTTTTCTTTTGTCGATTTTGTAATATTATACATGTAAAGAAATTATACTTGCGGTAATGAATAATTAATTTATTATGTATAAACAAGGAGTTAATAATAATACTATTTTAATAAACTTTTAGGCATCTTAGGTTCATCAATAAACCAAACATTACATGCCTTAGTTCCAGCCCCAGCAGATAATGAACCAATTAGATTTAATAATCTTGCTAACATATTTTACCTCCTAATCCATATTTGCACCATATGTTTCATAAGTAACTATATAATTTTTATAGTTATCATATGGTAATTGAAACATCCTATATACCAGAGGATGAATCATCAAACTTGCATCTAGTAGTCCAAAGCATAAGTAAGAACTAACTATAGAATTCTTAAATAAAATAATAAGTATTAAATAAACCAAACCAATTATAATAGTTATTATTTTATATCTTTCTCTTTTATATTTATTAATAAGTGGTCTTTTATAAGTATCAGCAGGAGCATACCTAAATAATACAATAAAGGAAATGACACCAATTAAATATTTAACATAAGGACTTATATCACAATATCTGCATATAATAGCAGTACCGATAAATAACAGTCCAGATATTAAGTAGCAGTGCCAACTTTTTTTAGCATGCATACCAAATGCTGTTGTTCTAATTATGTTATAAGCAAGCAAAACAAACAGGACATCTTTTGCAATACCAATAATTGCTGCAACAGCAAATATCACAATAGTTTTAGTAAAAGTAATATATGTAGCTTCTAGACCATAACTGATTTCTTCAAGCTTTTCTTCATTATATTGAGGATACTTTTTTCTAATACTATCAATAGACTTGTTTAAAAACCATTCTCTTATCTTCATATTTCCTACTCACAATTTAAGTATAACACTACCAAAAAAAATAAATACTAAATAACAAACTAAAAGAAATAAAACATATAAACTATATTAAAGTTAACTATATGCTAACTAAATATTGCTACAAAAAATAGCACTTGTCATACAATAAAAAAAATAGTATAATAAAGTAGAGGTGGAAAAATAAAAATGGAATTATATCAATACATAATAATAATAGCGGTATTATTAATAATAGCCTTTTCAATAGTAAAAATGAATAAAAAGAATATCAGATTAGAATTCAACAAACTAGTAGATCTACTAGGAGGTAAAGATAATATACTTAATACTGAAGTAGAAATGTCTAGATTTAAAGTAACCCTAAAAGATATAACTAAGGCCAATAAAGAAGGAATATTAAAACTAGGAGCAAAAGGTGTAGTAGAAATTGATGATCAATTAAAAATAATCCTAGGGACAGACGCTAAAAAATTAAAAAAATATATTGATGAATTAAAATAGAAAAGAACTTTCGTACAAAAAACTACAAAAAGTTCTTTTTTTCGACAAAAATCGACAAAAGTCGACAAAAATAAAGAGTATAATCATTATGAGGTGGTAAATCATGGAACTACACGTAATGAAAGATATAATATTAAATATGATATTAATAACTTTTCCAATATTAATATATTTTGTTTTAGTAAGTTACAATGAAGAAATAAAAATAAAAAAAGATACATTACTAACAATAACGCTAATAACATCACTATATCTTTGTTTAAAGTATGTTCAAGATGAAGTAAATACTAAAATACTATTATTTTGCAATATACCAATAGTTATAGCATACATGAAAAACAAACCAGTATTGGGAGTGTTTTTATCTGTTGCTAACATTTTATATAGCCATTTCATATTAGAAATAGATATCTTAATAACTATCATAAAATATATATCATATCTAGTTTTATATCTATGTGCAAAAAAGAAAAAATTATCAAATAGCTCATTTATTCTCTCAGTAGCGGTAATTCAAGCTTTCTTTTTATCATTTGAATATTTCTTTAAAGATATTAAAGTTTCATTAGAAGATTTTTTAATGTTATTAATGATAATTTTTATCTATTATTTTCTAGCCTTTTCAATATTATATCTATTTAGAATAATAGATAAATTAGAGTCCCTAAATGAAACGATAAAAATATTAGAAAAAGATAAAACGATAAAAGATGCCTTATTTAAATTGACACATGAAATAAAAAATCCACTAGCGGTCTGCAAAGGATATTTAGATATGATAGATATAAACAAACAAGAAAAAGCTGAAAAGTATATATCAATTATGAAACAAGAAGTTGATAGAAGTTTAAACATCATAAGTGATTTTGTCGAATATAATAAGATAAAAATAAAAAAAGAACAAATAGATTTAAATTGTTTATTAGATGATGTCTATGATTCCTTCAAAATATTAGTAAATAACAAAAAAGTAAAACTAGAGTATAAAGATCGTGATGATGAAGAAATCTATTTTGAAGGCGATTATGAAAGATTAAAACAAGTTCTAATAAATCTTCTCAAGAATGCCCTTGAAGCAACAGAAGAAAATGGCAGAATAGAAATATATTCTAACATCTATAAAAAGCATTTAGAAATAATTATAAAAGATAACGGCATAGGTATGAGTAAAGAAACATTAGAAAAAATAAAAGAGATGTTTTATACTACTAAACAAAATGGAACTGGCTTAGGAGTAGCTTTATCAAATGAAATAATAAAATCTCATAATGGAGAATTAATATTTGAATCAGAAACAAATAAAGGAACAACAGCAACAATAAGATTACCATTTGTGTAATCTTATTGTTTTAATATTTCAAAATATTTGATATAATATAAGAAAGAGGAATGATACTATGGAAGACATATTCTTAAAAAACTTACCAACAATAGATCTACATGGTTATGACATGGAGACAGCACGAGTAGCGACAGAAGATTTTGTAAAAGAAAATATAATATTAAAAAATACTACAGCAGTGATAATACATGGTAAAGGAAAAGGATTAGTAAAAAAATCAGTACATGAAACATTAAAAAGGCAAAAGAAGGTAATAAAATATCATACAGATAACTTAAATGATGGATGTACAATAGTGTATTTATCAGTTGACAAGTAAAGTACTATATGCTATAATAAATTACAATTTTAGGGAAGATGTTGTATGCATAATAATCAAAAAATAATTAAACAAATAAAAGAAATAAGTACACTCATAAAGCAATTAATCATAGTAGTTCTTCTTACAATAGCATGTTTAATAATATTTATTATTGAAGCATTATAATATCAATTAGGAGGGTTTAGATTATGGAAGATGAAAGAAAAATAAATTGGTTAGGATTATTTATAAAGATATTAATAGTATTTGTATTTATTATAATAGTAATATGGTTAGTATCTAAAATAGTAAATAATAATAAATTATCAGACACATTTAAAGACAATATAAATAATATGGAAGATGTAGCAATATCATACTTTAAAGAAATAGATTTACCGCAAGAAAAAGGAAAAAGTATAAAAGTAACACTGGAAGAATTAATTGAAAAAGAACTAATTGTTTTGGTAGATGATAATAAAAATAACTCTTGTGATGTAAAGAAAAGTTATTCAAAAATAACTAGAAATAAAAAAGATTACAAAGTAGAGACGACACTAAAATGTGGTAAAGAAGAAGATACCATAACAAGAACATTCAGTTTTAAAGATTGCAAAAATTGTAATGGTACAAAAACAAATACTGAAGGTGCAAACAAATCAAACAATTCACAAAATACAAGTACAAATACCAATACCCCTACAACAAAGACAACTTATTACGAATATGTAAAAGAAGAAACAACATATACAAATTGGGTTAAAGGTGAAAAAACTGGAAACAACATCGAAAATAAATATGAATATTATGGAGTAGAAGAAGAAACATACTATACTCTAGGAATAATAAATAAAAATGATAAGAATACATCATATAAAATAAAATTAGATAAAGTACCAAATAAAGATTATTATTTTACTAAAATAAAGAGTGTCGAGTACTTAGCAAATGATGAAGAAAAATATTTATCACAAGATAAAGCATCAATAGAAAAAACAATTAAGAATATGCCATCAAGCATTAAAAAGTATTCATTAGGAGAAAATGACTTCAACTATAAATTGGCGGTATACTATAAAAAAGGTGATTTCTACGTAGATGCTAAATTACAAGATATAAATACATCAAAGCCATCCTATAACAATGTATATTTTGTACCATTAAAAATAACAGTAACATTTTCTTCACCAAAAGTAACTAGTGAAAAACCAAACGGTAATTATGAAACAATATCATATTATCGTTATGTAACAACTAAAAAAGATGTAAAATGGTCTACTGAAGCATCACTTGATGGATACAAAAGAACGGGAAATACAAAAGAAGAATAGAACCAAAATGTTCTATTCTTTTAACGTATATTATTTTAAAATCTTATCAACAATACCATAATCTAAGGCCTCTGCACTATCCATAAAGTAATCCCTTTCAGTATCACTATCGATAATAGCGATATCTTTACCAGTAGCCTCTGCCAAAATTGTATTAAGTTTTTTCTTTAATTTCAAAATTCTTTCTGCCGCAATTTTAATTTCTGTAGCTTGTCCTTGAGCACCCCCAAGTGGTTGATGTATCATAACCTCAGCATTAGGTAGAATAAAACGTTTTCCTTTTTCCCCACATGTAAGTAAAACAGCGGCCATTGAAGCAGCAATTCCCACACAAATTGTGGATACATCACTTTTAATAAAATTCATGGTATCGTAAATAGCCATTCCAGCAGTAATAGCACCACCTGGCGAATTAATATACAAACTAATGTCACCATTATTTAAACTGTCTAAATACAAAAGTTCAGCCACTACTATATTAGCAGTATTATCATCAATTTCTCCGTTCAAAATAATAATTCTATCCTTAAGTAATCTAGAATAAATATCATAAGCTCTTTCACCCATATCATTTTTTTCAATAATAGTAGGAACTAAATTCATATAAATCACCCATAACTAGTATAATATATAATAGCGGATATTATAACAAAAAAAGTATGACAAAAAATAACATAATATGATATAATAATAATATAGACTATCCAAAAGGAGGAAATATAATGGAAACAATAATAATAACCTTGGATAATGGAGAAAAAAAAGAATATGTAAAAGGAATAAAATTAAAAGAAGTAATAAATAATGTCAAAAATAAATTAACAGATACAACAGTAGGAGCACTATATAATAACAAAATGATTGATTTAGAGGATACACTAACAAAAAGTGGTAAACTATCATTATATGATGTAAACACCAAAGATGGAAATAAAATATATGAAAAAGGTCTACTATACTTATTTGAAGTATCAGCAGTAGAAGTACTAGGCAAAGATACTACCATAATCGTAAAACATTCCATAGATAAAGGTGTATATTGCAAAGTAAGCAAACCATTAGATGAAGAAACTCTAACTAAAATAAAAAAGCAAATGAAAGAAAAGGTTAAAGAAAACATACCATTTAAAAAAATAGAGACAACAAAAGCAGAAGCAATAGCCTATTTTAATAGCATTAAAAGGGAAGATAAAGTAAGAACACTAGAATATATGAAAACAAACTTTGTAACATTATATAAATTAGGAGATACCTACAACTATATAATAGGGGATTTACCATTTACAACAGGAGCCTTAAAATATTTTGATTTATCACTTATCAAAAATAAAGGCGTTGTCGTAAGATTCCCATCAATTTATGATAATGGCAAAGTAGTAAAATATACCCATCATGAAAATTATTTCAATAGTTTAGAAGAATATGCTGTTTGGGGAAATAATCTAAATATAAATAATCTTGGAGAATTAAATGAATTCATAACAAATAATAATGCTGGAGATATTATACAATTATCCGAAATAATGCAAGACTATAAACTACTTAGCATAGCAGAACAAATTGTTTTAAATAAAGAAGACTATAAAATAATACTATTATCTGGTCCATCGAGTTCAGGAAAAACGACTACCGCTATGAAGTTATCACTATATTTAAGAAGTTTAGGTCTAAATCCTACCCATTTATCACTTGACGATTATTTTCATGAAAGATCAGAAACACCACTAGGAGCAAATGGTAAACCTGATTTCGAGTCATTAGCGGCCATTGATGTCAAACTATTTGATAATCAAGTTAGTAAAATGCTAAAGGGGACATCAGTGACTGTACCAACATTTAACTTTATTGATGGAAAGAAAGAATATAAAAGAGTTGTAAAACTAAAAGAAAATGACATTCTTATAATAGAAGGCCTACATGCTTTAAATGAAGAATTACTAACTAATATTCCAAAAAAGAAAAAGTTTAAAGTATATATAAGTCCATTAACATACTTGAATATTGATAATGATAATCGAATAGGCATGACCGATCTAAGATTATTAAGAAGAATGGTCAGAGACAATAGAACAAGAGGATATTCACCATCTAAGACATTAGAAACATGGCCTGATGTTAGAAATGGTGAGGAAAAATATGTCTTCCCATACCAAGATAGTGCGAATGCTATGTTTAATACTAGTCTTGCCTACGAACTAGCGGTTATAAAAACATATGCTGAGCCTCTTTTATATACCATCAAAGAAAATGACCCAAATTATCAGACTGCACAAAGACTAATAGAATTACTAAAGTTTGTCTTACCAATACCAAGTGAGACAGTACCAAAAACATCAATAATAAGAGAGTTTATTGGAGGAAGCTACTTCGAGTAGAACTATCAAAGCATATAAAGAAAAAAATAGCATATATATTAATAGGTGTAATATGAATAAATATAAAGTACTTATAATAATATGCTTTTTTCTTGTCACATTATGTTTACCAAAAGTAACAGCTACTGTTAATAATCTAAATCTTCTAGGAAAAATCATCATTTTAGATGCTGGTCATGGTGGTAAGGATGAAGGGGCCAGTAGCGGTCTCATAAAAGAGAGCAAATTTAATTTAATTATCACCAAAAAATTAGAAAAGGAATTAATATCGCGAGGAGCAACCGTTTATTTAACAAGAGAAGAGGATAACGACTTATCCACAACTACTGTTAATAGAAAGAGAAATGATCTCTATAATAGAGCAAAATATATAAATGAAATATCACCAAATATGTATATTTCTATTCATTTAAACTCATCACAATCAAGTACTTGGAGAGGACTTCAAGTATTTTACACAGAGAATAATAAAGAAAATAAAGTGATTGCAGAAACAATAACAAACTATCTTAAGGAAAATATATCTAATGTTCGCGAAATAAAAAAAGATAACACTTACTATATGTATAAACATATAAAATCACCAGGGGTGCTAGTAGAAGCAGGTTTTATTTCTAACCCAAATGATAATTATTTATTAAGAAACGAAAAATATCAAAACAAATTAATAACCTCAATAGCGGATGCCATTGAAAAATATTATCAAAATAAATAAAAAAGACTTTCAAAAAAAACAAAAATAGTGTATACTCATAATAGAGAATAGAAAAAGAGGTGAGCCATAAATGCAAAAAATATACCTAAAATATGACGAATATACACCACCAGTCGAATGCGATTATGGTTTCATTAAAGAAATGATCTATTTAGGCTTTCTCTATCCCATTAAAAAGAAAAACTACAAAATGTTTTATATAATGCTCATGACAGAAGTTGCAGTATCAACTTTAATAATGTGTACAATTCCATTTAAGTTAGGAATAATAATTTGCTTAGTTATGCTCTTTATAATAAACACCTTATTTGCGGCCAACTACAATATGATAGTTATTGAAAAGCTTTTAAAATCGGGATATGTACCACTAGATTATACATCATCTGATATTTTAATAAAAAAAGGAATATACTTTAAACTACAGTAGTCTAATTATATTCCTTTTAAATTACCGATAATTTACTAAAAAAATATATCTTTTTTTTGAAAAGTGTGATATACTTTAATATAGAATAATGGGAGTTGATACAATGGAAAAGAACTTTAAGACCATAAATGAACAAGTTGACATCCTAAAAAGTAAATCTCTTATCATAGAGGACGAAGAGGCTGTAAAAGAAACTTTATTAAGAGAAAACTATTTCTTTATAATGGGTTATCGACATGTATTTTTAAAGTCAGAAACAGAAAGAAAGTTTATCCCAGGTACCACATTTGACGAAGTATACTCATTATTCACATTTGATAGGGATTTTAGAAATATAATATTCAAAAATGTTTTAGTTATTGAAAATCAATTAAAATCAGTAATATCTTACCAACTATCCAAGAAATATGGATATCGAGAAAAAGATTACTTAAATCCAAAGAATTTTACTCAAGATCATGATAAAGCTCGAAGAGTAAGGGATTTAATAGACAAAATGAAAAGACAAATCAGAATAAATGCCACTAGTCATAATGCTACAATGCACTACATAAACAACTATGGCTATATTCCACTATGGGTTTTAGTAAAAGTATTATCTTTCGGAATAGTTTGCGAATTATATACCATATTAAAAAAAGAGGATCAAATTGAAATAGCAGAGATATTTGATACAACTCCAACTATTTTAGAAGATACACTCATAATTTTATCAAATTACCGCAATCTTTGTGCTCATGAAGACATTGTTTTTGAACACAAAACTGAAAGAGTAATACCAGATACCAAATATCATGATTTAATGAACATACCAAAAATGGATGACGAATATATATATGGAAAAAATGATTTATTTGCTGTAATAATAATTTTTAAAATATTACTCAATAAAAAAGCCTTTCGCTTAATGATGAAAGAAATAGAATACGAAATAGAATTGTTAGATGGAAGAGTAGATACCATTCCGATAAGTAAAATATTAGATCGAATGGGATTTCCAGAAAATTATATAGAAATAATAGATAAGTAGGTGATAATAATGAATAAAAAAAGTAATAAAATAATAATACCAATTTTAGTATTTGCAGCTTTTGTTGGCGGTTCGACTTGGACATATCTAGTGATAAATCAATTAAGTAGGGGAACAATCACTTCAATAACTAAGGGTGGAAGTTATACCATAAATGAAAACAGTATATCAGGTGCCGTAGAAAAAATATATGATGCTACTGTAACAGTAGCCACCTATAAAGATGGTAAAGCAGTATCAACAGGAACAGGTTTTGTCTATAAAAAAGAAGGCTCAACAGCCTATATAATGACTAACAACCATGTTATATCAGGAGGTGATTCTGCTAAAGTAATCTTTAGTGATGGAACATCAGCAGATACTAAAATTCTAGGAGGAGAGACATATTCAGATATAGCAGTACTAACAGTAAGTGCTGCTAGTATAAAACAAATAGCAACAATAGGAAACACAGATAATATAAAATTAGGAGACACTACATTTGCAGTAGGAGCACCACTTGGCGATACCTATAGTGGTACAGTAACAAAAGGAATCCTATCAGGAAAAGATCGTTTAGTAGCAGTTTCATTTTCAGGAAGCAACTCCGATTATTATATGAAAGTATTGCAAACAGATGCTGCTTTAAATCCAGGTAATAGTGGTGGACCATTATGTAATGTTAATGGAGAAGTAATCGGAGTAAATTCATTAAAATTAACTGAAGAAAAAACAAGTTCTTCAAGTTATAGTGTTGAAGGAATGGGATTTGCTATTCCAATAGAAGATGCTCTATCATATGCTGGCATCATAGAAAAAGGTGAATCGGTAAAGAGACCATATATTGGAATAAGTATGTTAGATATAACCGATAGTTATTATTTATGGCAAGCAGGAATAACTTTACCAAAAGGTGTTGAAAAAGGAGTAGCAATTCTAGAAGTATCATCATCTTCACCAGCAGAAAAAGCCGGATTAAAGAAAGGTGATATCATAACTAAACTAGAAAAAGAAGAAATATCTTCAGTAGCAGAACTTCGTTATGAATTATATAAACATAATCCAGGTGATAAAGTAACAGTAACATACAACAGAAATGGTAAGGTTTTAACTTCTGAAGTAACCCTTGAAGAATCAAAATAATCTAGATTAATTCTAGGTTATTTTTTTCCACTTCAATCTTAAATAAATTTAAGTTTTCCGTGGTGTTAGTGAGCCAAAAATATTTGTCTCCCTAACAAACAATATTTAAGTATATATTCCTTGCTTCTATATAATAGATATGGTTGATATACTACTTATAGACAATACAAATATTGACTATAAGTATCACAGTAAGACTACTTAAGGCTTGCAGTGATATTAAAAATAAAATAATAATGTAAAAAAAATATAAAACTATTGTATTTTGTATGTAATATTTGTTATAATAAATATGACAAAAAGAAAGGTGAAGAAAGATGGAAGAATACAAAATAACATCACATAGTGATAATGAAACAATAGCAATAGCACAAAACATAGAATCAGAAAAGTTTCCTAATATGGTAATATGTTTAAATGGTGATTTAGGTAGTGGAAAAACAATGTTTACTAAAGGATTTGCTCATGCTATGGGAATAGATGATATAACATCTCCAACATTTACAATCATAAAAGAGTATGTCGGAGAATTACCATTATATCATATGGATGTATATAGGTTAGAAGATTCACATGAAGATATAGGAATAGAAGAATACTTTGATAAAGGTGGAGTAACCATAATAGAATGGGCTGATATGATAAAAGATATCTTACCAGAAGAAAGATTAGATATCAAAATCAAAATAGCAGATGATAATACAAGAGTATTAATATTAAAACCACATGGGGAAAAATATGTAAATATATGTGAGGCCATAATATGATAAGTTTATTTATAGATACATCACTTGAAGATGTATCTATTGCCTTAGTAAAAGATGGAAAAGAATTATCTCAAATACATGAATACATACCAGGAAAACATTCTATATATGTAACTCAGTATATAAGTGATATTCTAAAAAAAAATAACTTATCCCCAGATAATGTTGATGAAATAATCGTCGTAAATGGACCAGGTTCATTTACCGGTATCCGAATAGGAGTAACCATAGCCAAGATGTTTGCTTATATCAAAAAAATAAGAATCGTAACCATAACATCTTTAAAAGCAAGAGTACTAGGTCATACCGGAAATTATTTACTAACAACAATAGATGCCAAACACAACAATTATTATGTTGGAATATATGACAAAGAATACAATACTATTGAAGAGAAGTTTGTTTCCTTTAAAGAAGTAGAAGAACTAAAAGAAAAATATTCACCAGTAGTCATAGACCAAACAACACCATATCAAATAGAACAAATTGTATCATATACTAAGAAACTAAAAAGTGAAAATCCACATGGTGTGAACCCTATCTATCTAAAATTACCCGAAGCGATGGAGAAAAAATGTTAAGAGAAGTAATTAAAAATGACCCAAGTCCCTATGTAAAATATATAGAATATATTGAAGAAGATAAAGTATTAGGTTATCTAAAATATTCACTTATTTATGACCGCATGGAAATAGATAATATTCTTGTTGAGCCAGAATATCGTGGTCAAAAAATAGGAAACAAATTAATGAGTAGATTAATAAGTATAGCCATCGAAGAACATGTCGTAAATATAACTTTAGAGGTAAGAGTAAGCAATGAAATAGCCAGAAATCTCTATAAAAAGTTTGGCTTTAGAGAAGTGGCTCTAAGAAAATTCTATTATGGGGATGAAGATGCTATACTAATGGAAAAACAGGTGATGTAAATGAAAGATGTATATATATTAGGAATAGAATCAAGTTGTGATGAAACAAGTATGAGTATTGTTAAAAACGGTAGTGAAGAAATAGCCACTATTGTACTAAGTCAAATAGATATTCATAAAAATTATGGAGGAGTAGTACCAGAAATAGCTAGTCGTAACCATATCGAAAACATAACAATTGTTTTAGAAGAACTTCTATCTAAAGCAAATATGAAACTAGAAGACATAACTGCTATCGGAGTAACATATGGACCAGGATTAATAGGTAGTCTTTTAATAGGAGTACAAGCTGCTAAAACAATATCTTTAGTAACAGGAAAACCATTAATACCAGTTCATCATATTATAGGACATATCTATGCCAATAACCTAAAAGAAAGATTAACATTCCCTCTAATAGCCTTAGTAGTAAGTGGGGGACATACCGAACTAATCTATATGAAAGAAGATTATTCCTTTACCAAAATAGGAGGTACTCTAGATGATGCTGTTGGAGAATGTTACGATAAAGTAGCCAAAGTATTAGGTCTAGAATATCCAGGAGGACCAAAAGTAGATAAACTAGCTCATCTAGGAAAAGATACCTATAACTTACCATATCCTCTAGACGATAGTACCTATAACTTTAGTTTTAGTGGTATCAAATCCGCTGTCATAAATCTTGTACATAACGAAGAACAAAGAGGAAACACCATAAACAAAGAAAATTTATGTACGACGTTCCAAAATAGAGTCGTAGGAATAATAACAAAGAAAACAATGAAAGCTATAAAAGAATATAAAGTATCAAATCTTGTAGTAGCGGGTGGTGTGTCAGCAAACTCCGGTTTAAGAGAAAAATTAACTGAAGAATGTCAAAAAGAAAACATTCACATATCTTTCCCTGAACTAAAATATTGTACAGATAACGCTACCATGATCGCCGCTGCTGCCTACTTTGCCTATCAAAAAAATATCTTTGCTGATCTAACATTAAATGCTATGGCAACAGACACCATATATAAAGAGTGGAAATAAGGATTATAGAAATATAATCTTTTTTTTATTTCTAAGGACAATCTCTATTACAATAAAAAATAATTTCACATAAAATAAAGTGATTATGAATAGAGGTGAAAAACATGGAATTCATAAATCAAAATACCGAACTAGTAATAACCATACTTACTATGGCATTAACATGGATACTTGGTTTTATTTCTAAAAGATGTCCTTATGTAAATAACAATCTAATAATAATACAAAACATAGTAATTGGACTATCTGTATCAATATTCTATTTTATAATAACCAAAGACTTCAATTTAGCCATAACCTTAAGTGGACTATTCGCCGAAACAGGATATAATCTTATTCATAATATAGAAAAATTAATAAAGGAGGGAGATAATGGTAAACATAGTAAAGAGGATAGTACCCGAGAGTAGATATTATCTAAAATGCCCTTATGAAATGACACCAACTAGAATAGTAGTACATAATACCGCTAACGACGCTACTGCTCGAAATGAAATAAGTTATATGACAAATAATGACTATGAAACATCATTTCATTATGCTGTAGATGATAAAGAAATAGTTCAAGGTTTGCCTGAAAATAGAAATGGTTGGCACGCCAGTGACGGAAATGGTAAAGGAAATAGAGAAGGAATAGCCATTGAAATATGCTATTCACTATCAGGAGGAGATCGATTTATTAAAGCCGAACAGAATGCAGTTGACCTAATCGTAGACATATTAAATAGATATAATTGGGATATCGATAAAGTAACAAAACACCAGGATTACACTAATAAATATTGTCCTCATAGAACACTAGATATGGGGTGGGATAGATTTCTAAATATGATAAATGAAAAACTATCAGAAACTAGAGCCAGACCTTTCATAGTAGGAACAAAGATATATAACACTGAAGATATCTACCTAACTGAAACAGCAGGTTATGGCGGAGGGCAAATGTTACTAACTAAAAATACTGAGTCAATAGTAAAAAAATATCACTATAATAAAGGATTATATATGGCATTAGGAACAGAAAATACATATTATGATGCAGCATGGACTAATAATTATAGTAAGTTTACAACTACTAAACCACCAGTAGAAGAACTAAAAGAAGATAATAAAGAGACAACTAAAGAACCAGAAAAAGAAGATAAAAATAGAGAAAATAATAACAATAAAGATAATAAAAATACAAATAATAATGACTTAGATAAAGAATTAGAGAGACAAAATCCATTGTTATGGTTTATAGATAAAATAATAAAATTACTAGTAAAAATATTTAAAAGAAGGAAAAAATAAATCCTTCTTTTTTAGAGTTCACACTCCGTTGTTCACTGCTATAGAAAGCCTAATGTCTTTCTATAGTAATTCATAGCCATCAGTAGAAGTCTATGAATTATTTACATTGTTTGTAAAGTTATAGTAAATATTAAAGAAAACACCATAAATATTAAGGTGTTCGCTTGTTTTGAAGATATAAAAAATGTTATAATTATATTAGGAGATATTCAAATAAGTTGGGTGCTTGCCGAACTTCTATTAAGGAAGGGAGGCGATATTATGAGCAAGAAAGATTTTTTAATTTTCTTTCAAACTATGACAATCTTCCTTTTGATTATATTGTTATTTAAAACATTTAATTAAAAAGAAAATCACCTAACTTAATGCTTTAAGTCAGGTGAAACCAAATTATTGGCAACACTCAATTGTGACTATTGAATGTTTCCTATTTTTATTTTATGCAAGTTTCCTTGCTTACATACTAATAATAGCATAAATATATACTTTTGTCAAACCAATAAAAATTATATAACCCTAACTACTTTATAATAAATACGGCTGATATCCTATTTAAAGACAATAAAAATATTGGCTTTAAATAGCACTTTAAGACCCAAGGCTTAAAGTGACAAAAAATAACAAAATAAACATCTTACCCTTTATAATATCTCTAAAATATGATACAATGAAATAGAGAAAAGTGAGGTAACAAGATGCAAATACAAGAATTAAATAAAGAACAACAAAAAGCCGTTAATCATATAGATGGACCAATGCTTGTTTTAGCAGGAGCAGGTTCAGGAAAAACCAAAGTATTAACAAATAGAATAGCAAATCTAATCGAAAATGGTATAAGTCCATATAACATATTAGCTATAACATTTACTAATAAAGCCGCTAAAGAAATGAAAGATAGAGTAGTAAGATTAATAGGAAAAGAAGCCTATAATATTCAAATATCAACATTCCATTCCTTAGGCCTAAAAATACTAAAAGAAAACTATAGCATGTTAGGCTATGAAAAAAACTTTACTATTATAGATAGCGATGATGTCCTAACAATCATAAAGAAAATATTAAAAGATAAAAATATGTCTAAAGATAGATATAACCCAAGAGAAATAAAAAATAAAATAAGTTCTGCTAAAAATGAAATGATGAGTATAGATTCATTTGCTAAAGTAGAGTTTGATCACAAAGTAGTCGAAGTCTATAAAGAATATCAGCAAAAACTAAAAAATGGTAATTCCGTAGATTTTGATGACTTACTAATACTACCAATAAAATTATTCAGAAACTATCCTCGTGTATTAGAAGAATATCAAGATAGATATAAATACATCCTAATAGATGAGTATCAAGATACCAATGAAGCCCAATATACCTTTAGTAAATTACTATCAGCAAAGTATCGAAATATCTTCGTAGTAGGAGACAATGATCAAGCAATATATGCCTTTAGAGGAGCCAACTACAGGAATATCCTAAACTTCGAAAAAGATTATCCTGAGGCCAAAACAATTCTACTTGAAGAAAATTATCGCTCAACCAAAACCATATTAAATGCCGCTAATAGCGTAATCAAAAACAATCATGAAAGAAAAGATAAAAACCTATGGAGTAATAATGCAACTGGTAATAAAATAAAATATAAAGAAGTAGCAAACGAAAAAGAAGAAGCATCATTCGTCGGAACTGAAATAAAAAGACTATTAAGTGAAGGCATAAACGAAGAAGATATAGCGGTATTATATCGTACTAATGCTCAGTCTCGTGTTATCGAAGAAGAAATGCTAAAGAAAAATATTAAATATAGAGTTGTAGGAAGTTTCTACTTCTATAATAGAAAAGAAATAAAAGACCTATTATGTTACTTAAGGCTAATAAATAATCATAAAGATGATGTAAGCCTGCTTAGAGTAATAAATACCCCAAGAAGAGGAATCGGAGATAAAACAATTGAGACTCTAACTGAAGAAGCAACAACTAGAGAATTATCTCTATATGAAACAATAAGTAAAGGAAAAGAACTAGAGTTCAAAAACCTAATCGAAGACCTAACCAAAGCTAGTGAATCATTATCACTAACTGAATTAATAGATGAAATTTTAGAAAAAACCGGTATCAAAAAAGAACTATCAACATCCAAATTACTCGAAGATGAAATAAGACTAGAGAACCTAAATGAGTTCAAAGGCGTAACCAAAAGTTATGAAGAAGAATACGGAACTGCCTCACTCGGAGACTTCCTAGACGAAATCTCATTAGTAAGTGACATGTCCGAACATCAAGATAGTTCAAATAGAGTAAGCCTAATGACAGTCCATTCCGTTAAAGGACTAGAATTTGATTATGTCTTCATTGTTGGTATGGAAGAAGGGATATTCCCTCACTATAATGCCATCAATGATGGAAGTAATTCCGCTATTGAAGAAGAAAGAAGACTATGTTATGTCGCTATAACAAGAGCCAAAAAAGAATTATATATAACATCAGCAGATACCAGAATGTTATTTGGTAATCCAATGAGAAATCAACCCAGTAGATTTATTGATGAAATAGATAAAGAATATATCGATAAAGAAAGACCAAAAAAATTAGAAAAAATAATAACTAAAGTAAGAAAGGCTGTCGATAAAAATGCCACTTATGAAGTAGGAGAACATATCTCTCATACAGAGTTTGGTGAAGGAATAGTAATAAGTGTTGATAAATCCATCATAACAGTAGCCTTCCCACATCCATTTGGTATAAGAAAACTAATGAAAGGCCATCCAAACATAACCAAATTATAAAAAAGAAAAGAGGAGTAGTTATGAAAAAAACACTACTAGGTTTTACCATAGTATTACTATTAATGATATCAGAAATACTAATACTAAATAACGATATAGCATCACTAAAAGCATCAAATAAGATATTACAAGAGGACCTAAAAGATAAGAAAAATATAAGTACTTTAAAAGAAGAAAAAGAAGACTTAAATACCTCAGTATCCAATTTACTCGCAGTCTCTACCTTCAGTGATGAAGATATAGAAGAAATAATGACTAGTGAAAAAACAATCTCTAAGGACCTCGAAGACAATATAACATCACTAGAAAATACCATCGTAGATTTAGAAGATAAACTATCAAGTCTTCAAAAAGAATACTATAAATTAGTCAAAGAAAATGCTGAAAAAAATAGTTTCTATATTTCAAATGTACCCTTTATCAATCAGTATCCTAACTACCCAACCGGTTGTGAGTCAGTAGCCTTAACCATTCTTCTAAATTACTATGGAGTAGCAGTAACACCAGATGATATCATAAATAAATTACCAAAGGGAAGTGTTCCTATAACCAAAGATGGTAAACTATATGGAGGCAATCCTGAAGTAGAGTTTATAGGTAACCCATATAGTTTAAATGGATATGGAGTATATGAAAAACCAATTGCTAATGTTGCTAGCCAATATAAAAGTGGTATCAAAATAGCAACAGGAACCAGTTTTGAAAAAATACTAGAAGTAGTAAAAACCGGCAAACCAGTTATGGTGTGGACCTCCATGTCACTAGCAGTCCCATATATATCACAGTCTTGGATATATGAACCAACAGGAGAAACAATTTACTGGAAGTCCAATGAGCATGCTGTAGTAATAATAGGCTATACCGAAGATAAAGTCATAATATCAGACCCAATAAATGGTAAAGCCAAATACCAATCAAAAATTATCTTCAAAGAGAGATATAACTATTATGGAAGGAAGGCGTTATATTACTAATGAAAAATAAAAAAGTAAACAAAATATTACCATCTATCATCATAATTATAACCCTAATAATATTTAGCCTTCTAGTATATACCATATATCAAAAAATAAATTTAAATAACAAAAATAAAGAATTAAATAACTACCTAAAAGAACATCAAGAATTAACTGAAGAGATAGAAGATCTAAAAAACATTAAAGAAAATTATGAATTAATCAAAGAAAATAATCAAAATCTAGAAAAACAAAAACAAGACTTAGAAGATAAAATAACTACTCTAAATACAAAAATAAATAAAGTAAAGAAAGATATAGATAAGTTAAAATAGTATCTATTTCTTTTTTTATAACATATAATACAGTAGGAGGTATCTATGGATTATAGTATTTTAGTAAATAAAGATAATCCCCTGCCAAGAGCATATATACCAAATACATTAGAAAATGTTCATAGTGAATATAAAGAAAACATATTACTAGATAACAAAGCCCTAGAAGCATTTCAAGAACTAAAAAGAGAAGCCTTAAGATATGGATATCATATTGATATAGTAAGTGGCTATCGAGACTATGATTATCAAGAAAAAATATATAATAAATTACTAGAAGAAAAAGGATTTACCTATGCCATAACAAGAATAGCATCTCCTGGTAAGAGTGAACATCAAACAGGATTAGCTTTAGATTTTTGTATATATAAAGATGGAAAATGTTATATAGAACATGATGTTGAAGATAAAATAGAAACCAAATGGATACATCAAAATAGTCATAGATATGGTTTTATCATAAGATATCCCGAAGGAAAAGAAGATATAACCAAATATAGTTATGAACCATGGCATTTAAGATATGTAGGAAATATAGCTAGTAATATCTATAACAATAACCTAACACTAGAAGAATATAAAGATAAAGAGTCTATTAAATAGATTCTTTTTCAGTATCGTCTCACACTATGTTGTTCGCCGTTTTCTAATGCCTAAGGTCATTAGAAAAAAGTTTTGAGCTTGTCATCTCAAAACTAAAATTATTTCTTCTTAGAATAATCACAGTACATAATAATTAACTTATATATAATAAATATGTTTGATAAAAAATAATATAAACATATTGACATCTTTTGGTAATAGTGATATTATTTAAATATATGAATATATATTCATATATAATAAGGAGGAATAATATGATAGATAATGTAGATATAAATAAAATACAAAAAGAATTACTTGAAGAAGATACAATTATTGATATAGCAGAACTATTCAAAGTATTTGCAGATTCAACAAGAGTAAAAATAATAAATGTCTTATTAGAAAATAAATTATGTGTTAGTGATATAGCAACACTAGTTGGAGGAACACAGTCCGCTATTTCACATCAACTAAGAATACTAAAATCAGCAAAATTAGTAAAATATACCAAAATAGGAAAAACAGTCTACTACGAACTAAGTGATGAACATGTGAAAAAACTATTTAATATTGGAAAGGAACATATAAATGAAATATAAATATAATATCAAAAATCTAGACTGTGCTAATTGTGCTAAAACTATTGAAAATAAATTAAATGAAGATAAAAATATCAAAAAAGCAATCGTTAATTTTAATTCATCAACAGTAACTGTGGAGACAGACTTAAAAGATGCTTTTACTTATATAAAAAAAATAGTAAGTGAAATAGAACCAGATGCTATTTTAAGTGAAGATAAAATAAAAGAAAATAAAAATATAGATATCTATAGAATAGTACTAGGAGGATTAATAGGATTACTTGGAATAGTACTAAAATTACCAAGTTATTTAAATACTATCTTAATAGTAGTAGCCTATATAATCCTAATATATAAAACACTATTAACCGCTATTAAACAATTAAGAAAGAAAGTAATAAATGAAAACTTCCTAGTAACAATATCTGCTCTCGGTGCTTTTGCACTAGGAGATTCCCATGAAGGATTAATGGTCCTATTCTTATATGATTTAGGAAAAGTATTAGAAAGCATGGCTGTAAATAAAAGTCGTAACTCTGTAGCCGAACTTATGGATATCAAAGAAGAAACATCAAACCTAAAAGAAAATAATAAAATAATAGTAGTTCCAACAACCGAAATAAAAGTCGGAGATATAATCGTAGTCAAAGAAGGAGAAAGAGTACCACTAGATGGAACCATAGTAAAAGGTTCTTCCATGTTAGATACAAGCGCCTTAACTGGAGAATCACTTCCAATATCAGTAAAAGTTGGTGATAATATCCTATCAGGAAGTATAAATAAAGGAGGTTTACTAGAAGTAAAAGTAACATCACTCTATAAAGATTCAACAGTAAATAAAATACTAGAATTAGTAGAAACTGCTACCGAAAGAAAAACCAAAACCGAAAAAGTAGTATCAAAATACTCATCTAAATATACATTAGGAGTAATTATAATCGCCGTTCTAACCGCAACCTTATTACCACTATTTACAAATCTAACATATAGTGAAAGTATCTATAAAGGATTAACAATACTAGTAATATCTTGTCCATGTGCTATAGCCATATCAATACCACTATCATATTTTTCAGGTATTGGAGCATCATCTAGAGAAGGAATACTAGTAAAAGGAAGTAATTACCTAGATAGTATCAAAAATATCAAAGAAATAGCTTTTGATAAAACAGGAACTATCACAACAGGGGAGTTCTATATATCAAAAATAAATATCCATAACAAAGAATATACTGAAGATAAAATAATGGAAATCTTTGCTAAAGGAGAATCCCTTTCAAACCATCCTATTGCCAAATCAGTATTAAAAAAATATAATAAAGAAGTATCAAATAACGATATCAAAGATTTCAAAGAAGTATCAGGAAAAGGAATAGAATTTACTTATAAAAAAGATAAAGTAAAAATAGGAAACCCTAAATACTGTGGTATCAAAGAAGAAAGTAGTAATATATATCTAACAATAAATAATAGTCTAGTTGCAGATATTGAAATAAAAGATGAAATAAAAAGTACTGCTAAAGAAACAATAAAAAAATTAAAAGATATGAATATAACAGTTCATATGTTTACTGGAGATACCAAAGAAAAAGCCGAAGAAATATCAAAAGAACTAAATATCGAAGATGTAAATTATGGTATGTTACCAAACGATAAATATAACTATTTAGAAAAAATAATCGAAAACAAAAAAGAAGGAACCATCGTAGCCTTTGTTGGAGATGGTATCAATGATGCTCCTGTTCTAAAACTAGCAGATCTAGGTATTTCTATGGGTTCTCTAGGAACAGACTCTGCTATCGAAGCATCTGACATAGTAATAATGAATGATAACCTAGATAAAATAATAACTGCTATAAACATATCTAAGAAAACAGGAAAGATAATACATCAAAATCTAATCTTTGCTATAGGCATAAAACTATTAGTACTAATCTTAACTCTACTAGGAGTATCAACAATGCTAGAGGCTGTCTTTGCTGATGTTGGTGTAACAGTATTATGTATTCTAAATACCTTAAGATTATTAAAAAATAATAAATAAATATTTGACAGCAAAAATGAGTAAAACCATATATCATAAGGAATTGCTCATTTTTTAATTGTTGTGATTTTATTAAAATAACTAGTTGTAATAAATAAAAAAATAATATATAATTATATTATAAATAGGAGGATATATGAATACAGTAATAGCCATAATTTTTATATCGATAATAGGAACACTTTTACATTTCATGTATGAATGGTCAGGACATAATAAAGTAGTATCCCTTTTTGCAGCAGTTAACGAAAGTACCTGGGAACATATCAAAATAGCCTTAACACCAACCTTTATATGGACATTATATGATGGAGCAGTATATGGCCTTAATCCCAATTACTTTGAAGCCAAAGCCTTAAGTATATTAGTAATAATAATACTAATACCATTACTATTTTATACCTATCAATTAATAACCAAAAAAGCCATATTACCAATAGATATCATCATATTCTATTTAACAATCATCATAAGTAATCTAGTATTTAACTATGTAATAAATATGGAAACATTACACTTCTTCTATACATACATATCAGTATTAGTATTATTTATAATATTTGGTTCCTATATGGTATTAACCTTATTACCAATAAAAAGCTTCTTATTCAAAGATCCAATAACAAAAAGATATGGAATAAGTGGACATTCACATCATGAACACAAAGAACATAAAGAAAAATAATCAAAATATGTTTTAATAACATATTTTTTTTGGTATAATAATAATGGAAAGTTAGAAGTGAAAAAATGAGAAATATATATGATTTAACAATAAAAGAATTAGAAGACTATTTCATATCAATAAATGAAAAGAAGTTTAGAGCAGTTCAAGTATATGAAGCCCTATATAAAAGAAGAGTAACATCATTTGATGATATGACAAATATAAGTAAAGAAGTAAGAGAAAAACTAAAACAAGATTTCTCTTTCTATAAAATAAAAATGTTAGTAAAACAGCAAGGTAAGAATGTCAATAAATATTTATTTGAATTAGAAGACGGAAACAAGATAGAATCCGTATTAATGTTTCATGATTACGGAACAAGTATCTGTGTATCATCTCAAGTAGGTTGTAATATGACTTGTGCCTTCTGCGAAAGTGGAAGATTAAAAAAAGTAAGAAATCTATTAGCCTATGAAATAGTACAGCAGATACTTCAAATAGAAGAAGACATAAATAAAAGAATAACTCATGTAGTATTAATGGGAATAGGAGAACCATTTGATAACTATGATAATGTTTTAAGATTTGTAAAAATAATAAACTGTGGTAAAGGAATCGATATCGGTTCAAGACATATAACCATATCAACATGTGGAGTAATCCCTGGTATAAAGAAGTTTATGAATGAAGAAGGCCAAGTAAATCTAGCCATAAGCTTGCATGCTCCTAATAACACCATTAGAAGTAGAATAATGCCTATCAATAAAGCATATCCTTTAAATGAATTAATGGAAACAATAAAAGAATATATAAATAAGACAAATCGTAGAGTAACCTTTGAATATATAATGCTTGATAATGTAAATGATAGTGAAGAAAATGCTAAAGAATTAGCCTTATTATTAAAAGGAATAAATTGTTATGTTAACCTAATACCATATAATGAAACAGAAAATATTAAATTTAAACGAACAAAAGAGTGGAAAATTATGAAGTTTTATGATATACTAAAGAAAAATAAGATAAATGTAACAATAAGAAAAGAATTTGGAGGCTCTGTTGATGCTGCATGTGGTCAACTAAGAGCTAATAATTAAGAGGAAGTGAAATAATGCAAACATTTTATATGACAGATGCCGGAAAAGTAAGAACACATAATGAAGATAGTGTAATAATAGTTGGCAATAAAAATAATGAATTCATTCTAGCAGTAGCAGATGGAATGGGAGGACATAAAGCTGGAGAAATAGCTTCAAATATAGCTATAGAACATATAGTTCAAAGTTTTGAAAGTATGGAAACAATAGGTAAGAAAGAAGAAGGAATAGATTGGTTAAGAAAAATAGTAAAAGAAATAAATGAAAAAATATTTGAATATACCTCTACTCATCCAGAAAGTAAAGGAATGGGAACAACCCTAGTAATAGCTATAAAAACAGATGACTATACCCTTTATGGAAATATAGGAGATTCATCAGGATATGTAGTAAAAAATGAAAAACTACATAAAGTAACTAAAGATCATACCCTAGTAAACCTATTAGTATCAACCGGAGAACTAACTCCTGAACAAGCAAAGTTTCATCCTAGAAAAAACTTGCTTACAAGAGCACTAGGAGCTAATGATCCAATAGAAATAGATATATTTGATGTAGATAATACTATAAATGGTCTATTCCTATGTAGTGATGGATTAACTAATATGGTAACAGATGAACAAATAGAAAAAGTATTAAATAGTAAATCATCAATCGAAGAGCAAGTAGAAAAATTAATAAAAAAGAGTAATATAAGAGGTGGAACAGATAACATATCAATAGCCTATCTGAAGAAGGAAAGTGGTGATAAGTAATGCTAACTAAAGGTCAAAAGATAAATGATCGTTATGAAATAATAAAAACCATTGGTGAAGGAGGAATGGCAAATGTCTATTTAGCAGAAGATACCATTCTCGAAAGAAAAGTAGCCATAAAAGTTTTAAGAGGAGATCTTTCAAACGATGAAAAATTCATTCGTCGTTTCAAAAGAGAAGCTTTATCAGTATCCAATCTATCACATCCAAATATTGTTGAAGTATATGATGTTGGAGAAGAAGATGGAAACTACTATATTGTAATGGAATATATCGAAGGAAAAACATTAAAACAATTACTTCAAAAAAGAGGGGCCTTAACCTTAACCGAAGTAATAGATATAATGAGTCAGTTAACAGATGGATTAGCCCATGCACATGAAGCTTATATAATTCATAGAGATATAAAACCACAAAATATAATGATTGAAGATAATGGTCGTATCAAAATAACTGACTTTGGAATAGCAATGGCTTTAAATTCAACTCAATTAACTCAAACAAACTCTGTAATGGGATCAGTCCACTATCTACCACCAGAGCAGGCTAATGGCAAAGGCTCTACAGTAAAAAGTGATATATATTCATTAGGAATATTAATGTATGAGTTATTAACAGGATCAGTACCATTCAAAGGAGATACTGCTGTTGAAATAGCCTTAAAACACATGAAAGAAAAAATGCCAAGTGTTAGAAAGCAAAATCCTACAATACCACAGTCAGTAGAAAATATAATCTTAAAAGCAACAGCTAAAAATCCAAAGAATAGATATGATTCTGTAAGAGAAATGTATAATGATTTACAAACTGCGCTAGAAAGAGATAATGAAAAAAGGTTAGTATATGAATATCCAGAAAATGATTTAGAGGAAACCAAGGTAATAGCTCCAATATCAAAAGAACCAAAAAAACCAGTAGTAGATAAACCACTAGAAAAAGAAGAAAATATGGATAATGATGATTCAATATTAAACGAAAAAGATGAAAAAAACAAATTACCAATCATTCTAGCAGGAGTTCTTCT
>OLQV01000388.1_pt1 | contig 42816 bp, 35 predicted proteins | sample 1672371 | NCBI WGS metagenome assembly OLQV01 (sample SAMEA3136676, study PRJEB25190) | human gut metagenome
TAACCTATTCAAATATTTTACCATTCTCTCTACCTTCTTAGGATTAAAATCATTCTTGTTAGCCTCGATATTAAAAATATCTTTTCCTTTTACGAGTAAGAGTGTATCGACAAAACGATTCTTATCCGTAAACTTTTCTTTAGAGAGTAGCTCATTTAAAACCCTTACCTTGTCCCTATCTGGATTAAAATCATATCCAATAGCATCTTTTATTAGACCAATTAAAATATCAGGGTGGTCCAAAAAAATATGTTTGAAAATCATATCATATAATAGATCATCAGTTTGTAATTGTGTTTTTGGTTTTGTTTGTAAATCATTAACCATAGTTATCTTTCCTCCTTTTTTTACCAATATCTTTTATCATTTTTCATTCTATTTTTTACTTTATTTTGCATCTCCTCGTCCACCTCCCTTCAGCTTGTCCCTCAATTTTATTCTTTCTATTATTATTATTCCCAAAAAAAACAAAAATTCCCCCCTCGAGAAGAGAATTTCTATTAAAAACATATATTAAATGGAGTAAAATAGGCTACTTTACACCCCAAAAGTGTAAAGTGCAAATATTTTTGATTTTTTCTTATAATGTTATATTTAGTTATGAACAACGAGTAAATTATTTATATTTATCACATTATCATTACATTAATTTATTTCTATCTATTTGTTTTGCGTAGCACCTTCCCTTAAAGCATATATACGTTGTCATCTCCATTATATTTATTTATATTTGGAGTTTCTAAATTATTTACTTTTTCTTTAAGGCGAGCCACTTCTTCTTCTAATTTGTTTATACGGGAAGCTATATTATTTATGGGATTTAATTCGGGAGGATACATCATATTTTGCAAGCTTCCTTCAATATTTTGGGGATAGAAAAAGGGATTATTATTCATATTTAGTCACTTCCTTACTATATTGTATTCATAAATTCTTGGAAATGTGCTATAATTAGGGAAAGGAAGTGGAATTATGCGGCTTAGAAATGTTAAAGAAGCGGGAGATATACTTGAAGATGGTAAGTATTATCTAAGTAATTATAAGGAGTTTAAAGGGAAATTCAGGGATTATTTTGGTAATGATAACCCAATTTATTTAGAAATTGGAACGGGTAAGGGAGACTTTATTATTGAGAGTAGTATAAGAAATAAGGGTATTAATTATATTGGGATGGAGAAATATGATTCGGTTATTGTTAGAGCTATTCAGAAATCTAATGAAGTGGATGTTAATAATTTGGCTTTTATTAGGGCTAATGCTATTTATTTGGAGGATATTTTTGATGGGGAAATTGACACGATTTTGCTTAATTTTTCGGACCCGTGGCCAAAGGACAGACATAGTGATAGAAGGCTTACGAGTAGGAAGTTTTTGGAGAGATATGACAAAGTTTTTAGGGGTGCGAAAAGAATTGTTATGAAAACGGATAATGCTCCCTTGTTTGATTTTTCTTTGGAGAGTTTAAGGGATTATGGTTACACTATTGTGTATGAGAATAGAAATCTTGGTGAATATGAGGATGGTAATGTTATGACAGAGTATGAGAAGAGGTTTAGAAAACTTGGAGAAAAGATTAATAAATTAGTGGCTTATAAAGAGGACTAATGTTTGATTATAATTATATGATTAATAACCAGTACAAATGTGCTGGTTATTGTTTTTTTATATGTTAAAATACTTATTTATATGGTAAATATTTGTTTGTAAAAAGGGTTATAATGGACTAATGTCTAAAAATGGAACATTGTCTAAAATACGAATAATTGTTATTTTTTTATCAATTTTAGGTACATTAAATATATGTTTTTGATAGAAATTGCACCTTGGAGGGGGGAATTTTTCTTTTTTTTGGGAATAATAATAATAGGAGGTGAGGGAAATGTCGTTTTGTGATTTGATAATGGAAGCTATTACTCATAACAAAGAATTAGCACTTAATATTTATTTTGGAATAATGGGAGATGAGATTAATGAAAAAAGTGCTAGTGAAATGGATATGAAATTGTTTAATGTTGTTTCTAATTCAGAAAAGATTGTGATGATGTATAAGTGCAAACTTTTATGTATCTCACTAAAATAGTAAAGGAGGTTTTAAATGAAAAGAATAATTGGTATTTTAACAGTATGTTTTTGTCTATTTATTATAAATGGACAAGTTGTTTCTGCAAGTATAAATAATGTTAATTTATTTATGGTTAAAGATAATAATGGGGCTTCGGTTAGTTATAATGGAATTTTATTTGCTATTTATGATAAAACGGGAAGGGAAGTGTACAAGGGAAAAACGGATAATGAGGGAAAGATTAGTGTTAATATTCCTGCAGGATCTTACACATTAAAGCAGTTAGATGGGGACGATAATGTGGAAAGGTTATCTGATTATGATTTTGTTGTAACAGAGGGGGATATGGTGTACAGGGTATTTGGCTTTAAAGCGGGGAAGGGGGAAACTCCGTCTCTTGATGGGGGTAGTAAGGTGGATACTTCTGTTAGTGATGTTCCTAGTGATAGTGGGAATAATGCTAGTGTTTCGGAAGTTAATACGCCTAATAATAGTGATAATAGTATCAATAGTGGTAATAGTGAAAATACTGATAATGGCTCCGATAGGGCCAATGTTAAAGGGGAAATTGTAAAGGATTTTGTTCCGGCTTATGAGGGTAATTACACGCGGGGTAGGTATGGTCACCGAATTAAGTACATTACCATTCATCACATGGCGGGCCGGCTCAGCAGTTATGATTGTGGACGAATTTTTCAGACGGTTGGGAGAGCGGGTTCGTCCCACTACGGGATTGGATATGATGGGCATATTAGTCAGTATGTGAGTGAGAGTGATACGGCTTGGACTAATTCGAACTGGCTCAGTAATTTGGAGAGTGTTACGATTGAGGTTAGTGACAATGATATGAGTTGGTACGTTAATGATGAGACGTTAAATAGTTTGATTGTTTTGGTTGCAGACATTGCGAGGAGGAATAATCTTGGTATCTTAGTTAAGGGGGAAAATGTCACTTGGCACAGTATGTTTGCAAGTACTGATTGTCCTGGGTGGTATTTGCTAGAAAAAATGGACTATATAATTGCAGAGGCTAATAGGATTAATGCGGGCTATACGGGTTATGATTATTTATATAGTGCTGGTAGTGATACTAGTGGTGATGTTACATATCAGGCTTATACTTCTTACTGGCTTCCAGCAGTAAGTAAAAGTGATAATTCTTTTAATGGTTATGCTGGTATTTATAATGATGTTATTACGGGTTTTAGATGTAAGAGTAACAAGAGTGAACTTATATATGAGGCTCACGGTCTTAATCGGGGGTGGTATGGATCTGTTAGTAGTAAGGATTATTTTTCACAAGGTGGTAATTCTTATGCAGGTATATATGGACAACCTATTGATTTGATTAGAATTAAAGCTGTTAATGGTAGTGTTACTTATAGGGTTAAGACAAGGGAGGATGGCTGGCTTTCGTGGATAACTAAGTTTAGTGATAATTATGATGGTTATGCAGGTATAGTTGGTCATGCTATTATTGGTATTCAAATTAAATAATTGTAATTGGTGATGCTTAATCTAAGCCCTTGGGTAGTGTCTTTTATAAAAAATTTGTTTTTTTAGAAGTTAATTGTTAACTTGCAAATTTTGATTTAGTTCTTGACTAAGTTATATAAATAATGGTATAATTTCTTTAGAATAGAGATTGTAAGGAAGAGTGATTTTTTATGAGAAAGATGCTTGATAAGAAGTTTCTAATTATTGTGTCAAGTACTTTAATAGTACTTATATTACTTGCTTTGGGTTCATTTACGTTTTTTAAGGATAGGGAGGCTGTTTTTCAGAATGAGGGTTATATTTTAGATAATCTTAGTAGTGAAAATTCTAGATATTATTTTGATGACAATACTACTTATAAGAAAAATTTATCTTCTAATATTGTCTTTAAGGATGTAGATCAGACAGATGTAGAGGTTAGTGAGGATAGTTTTGTTCACTATACTAATGGGGATATTGGTTTTCTTAAAAATGGTGCTTTAGTGGACCTTGGTACGATTAGTAAGAGTACAATTAATTTTTACAATATTGGTAAGGGTAGTATTCTTAATTATAGGAATAGGGGATACTATGTAAAAACTGCAAGTGGTAATGTTACGTTTGATAACTTTATGGGCCGTATTAGTGATAATAAGTATATTATTGCTGGTAAGGATATTAGGCTAAAGGCTAGCTCTAGTGATACTATTTCTAATGGGGATTATTTTGAGATTGTCTTTAATGAAAAGGGTATTGTAAACATAGAAAATCAGGAAGTTAAATATCAGTTAGTTGCTGAGGGTTCTTATATTTATGTTGGTGATTTGGTTATTGATTTGGGTAATAAGAGTATTATGAGTGGAGACAAAGTGGTTATGTCTATTAGTGCTATTACTATTGATGGTAATGAGAATATTGATATTGTTTCTGATGATAAGTATAAGGATGATAAGGATAGTAAGGGAGACAATGATTCTAAGAACGATACTAAGAAGCCTGATGATAATAAGGGAACGAGTGGTAATGGAACGGGAACTGGTGATGGTAACGGTACTACGGGTGATGGTAAAAAGGATGATAGTAATGGTGGTGGTAGTGGAGATAATAATGGTAACAGTAATACTCCAAGTGACATTATAAATAGTACAGAGGTTTCTCTTGTTAAGGCTGATGTTGGTGCTAGTAGTATTGGTCTTACTCTTAATGTTAATAGTAAGAATGAGGATGCTGTATATAATTTGTATATGACTAATGTTAGTACTGGTAAGAGGGTTTATAGTACAACTTTTATTGGTAATGGTGAAAGGGTAATTCCTACTAAATATTCGTTAACTCCTGATACTAATTATTTGATTACAGTAGAAGTAAGTGGTACTAGTGTATTCCAAACAATGCTTAAGACTAAGGATATGGGTGTAGTCGCTGAAAAGATGTATGCTACCGGCGATAGCTTAACTTACAATATTAAGATTGATAAGAATTCTAGTGTTAATAGTGTAGTTATGAATTTGTATAAGTATGATAGTAAGAAGGATGAGTATGTTCTTCAAAAGGATGCAAGTGGTAATAATCTTAGTGCAGTTGTTTCTAAGGATAGTGCTATTGGTGGTTATAGTCATACATTTAATGGCCTTACTTCGGATACAACTTATTATATGATAGTAGAAAATTTCAATGTCAATAATATTGAGTATAGTGGGGTATATAATATTTCCTTAAAAAATAAGACTTTAAAGAAGGATATTTCTAATAATATTATTCCTAAAGTTGCTGTTAATAGTAGAAAGAATACTTTTACTCTTTCTTTAGATGGTATTGAAGATGCTGAGAAGAGTATATCTAGTTATACTTATTATATATACGATGCTGAGGATATTAGGAATAATAATCCTGATAAGAAGCCTGTTATTGATCCTATTGTTAGAACTAATGCGGGTAATATTACTTTGGAAGTAGAACCAGCGGGGACAACGGAACATGATCCTAATAAACTGGAAAATGGTAAGAACTATGTGTATAATGTTTTAATTGAATATTATGATAATGAGAAGTATGGAGAGTTCTTGACTGTTAATAGTGATGAATTTTGGGTTAGTGGTAAACCTAGTATTTCCTTAACACAGGATATGGATAATTCTACTTATGATAGTGTAGTTGCTGATCTTGATTTGATTGATAATAGTTGTACAGTTCCTTTTAGTGGTAGAGAATGTTACAATGAAGCTAATGAAATTAGAGTAGTTGTAACGGATAGAACGGGAGCAGCTGTATTTAATGATGTTGCTACATTTGAAAAGGTAGCAGGTAATGACAAGATACTTAGATATAGACTTAATGTTCCTAATTTAACAGCAGGTAGTACTTATAAGGTTGAGGTTACTGCTAATAAGGTTGATATGAGAGATGGCACTATATATGCTCCTTATACTTTTACATTTGAAGATGGTAGAAGTACCCTAGAAACAAAGAAATTATCAGAACTTTCTCCGGTATTTAAGGATATGGGTAGTAATACAGACCATGTTGTTAATACTAATGTTAAGTTAGTTGCTCCTGAGGTAGAGGGAGAGAAGGACGAGGTTAATGCTGAATATACTGCTAATGCTTTAAAAAGTATGGTTGTTAAGATATATCAGGGTTCTGTTGCTGGTAATTTAGATGAGGGTAAACTTCTTGGTGAAAGGGTATTTACTAATAATGATTTTAATTTAAAAGAGACTTTGTATGGTGATAATGCTAAGGGATATACGATTACAACTGATGGTACGTTTGATCTTAGTTATGAGTATTTGAAGGCTAATGACTTACTTAGTAAGCAATATACGATTGTTATTTATACTTATTATGAGGATGTTAGTGGTTATGCAGATCATCTAAGTGCTAAGGAGATTAGACTTACTTATAATGAAACGGTTTATAATGTTAATCCGCAATTATTTATGACAGAAATTACAGATCCTATTTCTAGTTATGTTAAGAGAACTAATAGTGAAACGGGCAGAATGTTTAGTGATGTTGAGGGTAATACTGTGGTTGGTTTTATGGTTAGTTCTAGATTTCATAGACTTGGGTTAGAAGCTAATGGTCAAAACCCTACGGGAGCTACATATTATGTTTATAAGCTTGGTAGTGATGGCTCTTTAAGTAAGGTTGACTTCTATATTAAGGAAGATAATAAGTTAAAGAAAATTGATAAGAATACTGGTATTAAGTTTAGTAATTTACCTAATGCTGATAGTGATGGTAATGTTACATTAACTAGTGAGATTTATATGGATAAGGGTACTGATAGTAATACTGTGGATGATTTAATGAGGAGAGGTAATACATATTTTATCTCTTGTGAAGTGGATATTAATGGTTCTAATACTTCATATCCTTATAATAGTAGTGGTGGTAATAAGCCTTATTCTGGTATGTATGGTATTTTTACAGAGATTAATCCCGTAGATAGTAGTAAACAAAATCCTATTATTCAAATGTATGCTGATAATTCTGATAAGAATAGCATTACTTATAATTATAATATTAAGGACATTGATAACGCTATCTTTGATAATAGTATTAATTATGTTATTAATGGTGGAGAAAGTAAGAGTTTAAAACTTACTGATAACCCTAATTATATGCAAAATAAGGATTATTATAAGTTTAAGGGTAGTTATAAAGTTAGTGGTCTTAGTAATAATGATAGCTATAATGTTTATTTAAATGAGGAACTTGTTAAGTATACTGAAAGTAGCTTAGATACACTTCTTGAAACTAGTTTTGATGGTTACTATGATATTAGTGATTATAATAATATGTTCTCTATTATTAATAGAAGTGATAATAGGGTTAAGATTAAGGTTCTTCTTGATGAAGAGATGATGAAGAGAATATTATCTTATAGATTACTTTTAGAAGATAGTCAAAAGAATAAGATTGAATTATTCCCTGATACATTAGAGAGTTGTGGCGAAGATGATAGTGATGATATTAATAGATGTATTAATATTGATTATACGGATTTAAAGAAGGCTGGTATGCAAACTACGGATACTGGTAATCCTAATATGATTAAAACTAGTCTTTATGGTTACTATGATACTGGTATGATTAAATGGGTAGATAATGCCTCTGATGGAGAATTCTATATTTTCCAAGATAATAATACTACGAATGAGAAGGGTAATTATATTGTATTTTCTGACCTAGGAGTTATTTCTAAATTTAATAATAGTGCTGGTTCAAGGACAAGTATTAAAACTCATTATACATATAATAGAGATACTTCTAAAAAGGAACTTTCTATTACTAATAGGTATGGTGGTTATAATATAAGTGGTAATACTAAACTTCAATATGGTATATATGCTGATGGTATTAGGTTTATTCGTTCAGAATATAATAAGATTGGGGTTCTAAACTCTAAGCTTGTTAAAGAGGGCAAAGTAACTACGGATAATAATAAATTTAGTTTTAGTAGTATTACACCAAAGATATCGAAAGATAAAACGGGAGAGAAAAAACTTATTAATGGAGTAATTGTTCCAATGACTATTACTGGTTTTGATGAAACTTCATTTAAAAAGGAAGATGATAAATTCTATTTCTATATAGATGTATGGAATAGTAGAGAAGATGCTATGGAATATGCTTCTAATTGGGAAAACGTTCCTAATATAGATAAGGATACTAAGGTTCTTAGAACGGTTAAATATGAGTATAATCCTGATGGTGGTAATAAGTTTAATGTTCTAGTTGATGGACTTGATGCTACTACAACTTATTACTTTACGGTTAGTGCTTATATGAAGAATGGTAAATATACACAGTTCTTTGATGGAAGTAAAGAAGATAGTTATGAAACAGAAGTTTACTCATTTACAACGGGAGGAACGTCTTTGTATCAGAACTTAAAGACTGGTTATACTTCAAGTAGTGAAGATGATACTTATGGTGATAGGACATTAAATTCAGTTATTTCCTTAACAGCTAGTGCAGAAGAACTTAATTTTTACTTGAAATATGTTGTTTGTGATAGTAAAAGTGAAGTATGTGATTTAGATAATCATTTAGAAAATATGATGGGAGTTATAAACAAAGAGGATATGGATACTTCTTTAAAGAGTAGTATAGCTCTTCCGAAAAATTTTGTATATGGTAAAAATTATATTTACAAACTTTATGCTATATATGATAAGAAAAATCAAAATGGTGAGGTTACAGGAGAAGGTAAATATTTACTTAATCCGTATAATACAACAATGCAAATTGAAGCTTTAAAGGAACCTTCATTTATAATGACAAGAAAGGCTAGTATTGATAATGAAAGTGGTTATGTTATTGATATTGGTGTTAATGTTAAGGATATTGATAGAACAATAGTTGGTAAAGAGTTTACTATGAAAATATCTGGTCCTAAGGATCTTGCTCCTATAATGCAGATTAAAGATGAAAATAATAAATGGGTGGATGCTCCTAGTGATTATAAATTTAAAGTAATTGATGACATAATCGAAGTTAGATATAGAAATCTTAAAGAAAATACGCAATATGAAATAACTGCTAGTGCAGATAGTTACAGGAATAATAATGGAACTGAAAGTCCCGAAGAAACTATTACAAGAACTTATGCGGTATTTTCAACTAATAGTTATGGTGTAGCATTAGGTAGTCCAACTATGTCAGCAACACCAAACAGTTTTGTTGCTACTTTCCTTGGTGGTTCTAGTTTTGACAAGATAGAAGAAGTTACATATAAATTTGGTATATGGGGTAACTCAGAGGCTGGCACTATAGATGGAACTTATTTAACAAGTGAAAAACCGTTTATTGCAACTCTTGATGATGAGTCTACATTTAGATATGTATTTAATCCACCAGAAATTTTAGAAAATCCTGCTTTCTCTAAAAATGGTGCTTTACTTGAAAAAGCCTATACAGTTAAACTAAGTTTTAAAGTAGGTAGTAATGTAATAAATCTTGATGAAATGAACTTTGTTTATAGTAAAGAGGAGGGAAAATAGTATGAAACTTAGAAAATATGACCTAAGAAATAAGAGAAGTTTTCTTATTGTAGGAATTATTGCTATTATACTTATAGTTATTTTCTCTTTCTTTATCTATAAGTTCATTAAGATTGGTAATGTGGAATACAAACTTGATAGTGGTACAGTTATTATGGATAATAATAATGATAGTATGGTTTTGAAAGAAAATGCTACATTAAAAATGAAATGGACGGGAAATTATTATTTGAAATTTGATGATAGTAAGAAAGAAGAAGTCCTTTCTCCTAATGTTATTAGTTATGATGATGGTAAAATATATTTATATGGTAAGTTCTTTGAAGTTAGAAACAAAGATGATATTGTTATAACGAAGGATGAAACTAAAATTGATAATATTAGTACACCTAGATTTTATAAAATAGAAGATAGAAAATATCTTCTTGTTAGTGGAAGTATTATTAGTAGTGATAGTCAGATTAGTGCTAATGACTTCTTATTAGTAGAACTTGATAAAAGTGGTAATGCTAAACTTACTAATAATAAAGTTAATTTAAAGACTATATCTAAAACTACACTTGTTACATCTACTTATGAATTTGATATCAATAATGAACTTCTTAAATTTGGTGATGATACAATTGATTTAAAGAAAATTATAGGTACTAGTAACCAATATAAAGAAGATGATAGTAAGGGTTCCGGTGATGGTACCGAAGATGGAACTGGAGATGGTACTGGTACTGGAGATGGTACTGGTACTGGAAATGGTACTGGTACTGGAAATGGTGGAGGAAATGAAACTGGTCAAACTAATACTGGTAATGTAGTTACACCTGATAGTAAAGGTGAAGTTGTTAATAATAAAGATAATAAAATTAATAATGATAATAAACCTGATGATACCAAGAAACCACAAGCTACGGTTACATCAGTTGTTGGTGTTACAGCATCTTATAATAATATTAATGCAAACTATGTAATATATGATCCTTATAATAATTATACGAGTACTTTTGTAGAAGTAAGGAATAGTAGTGGTGCTTTAATTAAGAAAGTTAATATGTCTAAAAGTGGTAATAGTGTTATTTTAGATAATTTAGATTATAACTCTACTTATACTTTGTTATTTAAGTATAGTTATACAGAGAATGGTGAAGAAAAATATAATACTTACTATGAAGAGACAGTTAATACTAAAAGTCCTAAATATTATATTACTTTAAACAAAGTAAGTAATATATCAAAAACAGTTAGTTATAATGTTAATTTAGATAATAGGGCCTTTAATGAAATTATAAGTGGAACAGTCACTGTTACTATTAATGCTACATTAAGGGTAGGAGATACGGTTATTTATGGTAATATTAGTAAAGAAGTAACCGAAGGTAAAGTGCCAAAATTCCTAAGTGGTACATTTGCCCTTCCTGATAATATTAACGTGGGAGATGTTGTAACAATTAAGGTTAACAGTGTGAATATTAATGGCAAAACTATAAATTATAATGATATAGAATATAGGTTTATAAATAGATAGGAGGAATTTATGAATAAGATTATTGATTTTGTAAAAGAAAAGTATAAAGTATTTATTCCCATTTTATTTATATTAGTAATTTTAATAGTAGGTTTCTTCTTCTATAATGAATATAAATATGAGTATACTTTGGGAAAGAAAACTTATAAGGCTTATAAGGAAATATTGGGTTCTAAACTTGAATTCGATATTGATATATATTCTAATAAAAGGGGAGTTATTAAGAAACTAAATAGTAATAAGGATATTAGTTTTGATAGCAATCCTGTATATTTTAGTGATAAAGATAAGGTATTATTTCCAAGAGAAATGGATATAATATTTCCTTATGAAAATAATATAGAATATTCTACATCTAAGTATAGTGTATATGAGAAAAAGGGCAATCTTCACTATATAAATATTGAAGGAAATAATAATGAGTATTTATATTTCTTTATGTATGATGGGGATGATTTATATTTCTTTATTGATGAAGTTACACTATATGTTGGAGGAGAGGAATATACTAAGTTAAGTGGTATGAGCTATGTTAGTTTAGTGGGAGATACTTTAATATATTATGATAAAGATAGTGATAAATCAGAAGCAATTGATATTAATAGTAATGATAATGTTAATATTGAAAATAAATTTATTAGTATTGATATGAGAAGTAATAAATTAGGTAAAAGTAAGTTGCTATCTAATAATTTAGATGGTTTATCTAAATTAAAGAATAAGAAAAGTAGTAATGATTAATTACTTTTCTTTTTTATGTAAAATTAGAAAAATTATATTGAATTATTTAAGTAAATATGCTAGAATTAAATTATAAAAATAGAATATTAAGGAGTTAAAACTTATGGAGAATAATAATATTAGTGTTAAACATTATAAGGTTAAGGTTGTTAAAGCAAAGGAAAATCCGGTAAGATTTGTACTTGGAGTTATCTCTTATGCTATATTTATTTGGTTACTTTTACTTGGTATTACATTACTTGTTTATGTGGGTAGTAATAAAATTAGAGAGATGAAAGGTGATACAACTCCTGCTAAATATAATGCTTATGTGGTTTTAACTGGTAGTATGATTCCTAATATAAATATTAAAGATGTTGTTATTACTAAGGGAGTTGATCCTTCTACACTAAAAAAGGGGGATGTAATTACTTTTTTATCATCAGATCCTAGAGTTCCTAATATTACCGTAACACATAGGATTAGAGAAGTTTTTTATGATAGTTCAACGGGTAAATATAATTTTAGAACTAAGGGTGATAATAATAATACTGCTGATATGTATTTAGCTAATAGTGATAATGTTTTTGGTAAGGTTATTATCAGAATACCTAAACTTGGTTATTTACAAGATTTACTTGCTACAAGTGGTGGATGGATAATAGTAGTACTTATTCCTTGTTTAGCAATTCTATCATTTGATATTATGAAAGTTGGTAAGAAAATTATTAGTAAAGGTAAAAAAAGTAAGTAGGTGGAATTATGGGGAGAAAATTAAAAGTTAAGGAACATAATGAAGAAGAAAAGTATATTATCTTAGAGGAAGATAATTCCGTTGCTTTCTTTTTTAAGAAGTATGGGAAGTTAATTGGGCTTATTTTACTTCTTCTTCTTTTAATAGTAGGGGGGTTAATTGGTTATAATATTTATTCAATGGATAAAACTTCAGAACCTAATGTAAGTTATTCTCTTATGGATGTTAGTTTTGATGGTCTTGATTTAGTTGATATGAATGGTACTCCGGTTACAGAAGATTATGCTAGGAGAATGTTTGATAATTATTATAATGGTTATTTTAAAAGAAATGGTGAAGTATGGACTATTAAAGATGTTAATACTAAAGGATATAGAATTTTCTTTTTTAGCGATGGAACTAGTCTTAAAATTGAAGGCGGAGTATATACTCGCATAGCGCCTCTCACCAGTGGAGACTATGGAATAGGCGAAGATGGTAAACTTAAAAAGGGTGCTAGAACTAAGGCTGTTACGGTTACAAAGACGGAAAAAATATTTGGTGGTCGAGCATATTATTTTAGTGATGGTAGTAGTTATATTCAGTCTAGTATTGGTAATATGTTTGTTAGAAATAGCAAGGATATTAGTAGTAAATTTATCAGTGATAATAAGGTAAGTTACTATTCTAGTAAGAAGAGTGTCGGTAATTATGAGCTTACTTATTATACGGACGGCTCTATCTGGGTAGTTAATGGTAATGATAGCTATGTTGTAAGAAGTAGCAATGATATTAGTATTAGTGGTAATTCTATTAGTTATCCTAATGATAATCAGGGTAAGTTTATTGATAAGAAGGTATATGATAATGATATTGTTATTTTCTATTATAGTGATGGTAGTGCTATTATTAAACAGGGTAAAAATTCTATTAGTGTTAGAAAGAGTAATAGTATAGTTATTTCGGGTAATAAATTTATTGCTATAGAGAGTAGCAGGTATGTAGAAATTAGTGGCGAGAGAACTACTAATGATGGTAATAGGATTATTTATCTTACTAATGGGGCAGCAATAGTTGACTATAATAGTAGGGGTACTAACATTTATGTTAAGGAAAATAGTGATATTAAATATAGGGATAATAATATTAGTGATGTTGGTACGGATATAGAGAAAGAGACTTCTAATAGAGAAGTTAATGGACAGATTATAAGGGAATTTGAAACTGTTGTTTATGTGGACTCTTATAATGGTAAAAAACTTATTGACAATAAGGATAATATATTGTATGATACTGATGGTTCGGTGAAGAAACTTAAGGATGAGGATAGTGATAATATTAAGGGTGGCAGTGTTATTATTTCTAATAATACTGATAAAACTCTTGTATATAGGATTGCTATTGAGGAGAGTGATAATACTACTCTTAATGCTAAATATGTTAAGTATATGATTGGTGTTAATGGTGATATTAGTAGTAACTTTATTAATAAGAACATTTGGAAAATGGGAGATAAGTTAGATAAGAATAAAAGGATTGATAAAACTACTTACATTCTTTATACGGGAGAGATTGCTCCATTTGGTTCTAGTGATATTAATCTTAGTTTTTGGATTGATTATGAGAGTATTGGTAATGATATGATGTCTAAGGCTTGGATTGGTACTATGAAAGTTTATGGGGGGTTCAAAAATGAATAATAGGGGTTTTACGTTAATTGAACTTATTGTTACGATTGCTCTTCTGGCTTTAATTAGTACGATTAGTGTTAGTGTTATTGGTAACATAAGGGGTAAGCATAATGTTAATGCTTATTATGAACTTCTTAAGAACGTGGAGAGTGCGGCGAAGCTTTATGTTACGGATAATAGGTATAATTTGAAGAGTATTGATAGTAGTATTAATATTGTATGCACTGATACTAATAAAATTAATACATTTTATATTCCTATAAAAGACCTTGTAGATAATGGCTATTTAACTATTGATAATAATGGAATTAAAAACTTTGATGGCAATACGCTTACTCTTTCTGAGAATAAGGTAACGGTTACTTATGATTGTACTAAGAAAAATTTTACTTATAAGATAGATAAGAATGAACCTATATGTGCTAAAAGTAAAGATGACACGGAAAGACAAAATGATGTCTGTCAGTAAAATTTTCAAAAACTATTGTAATAATTGCAAAAATATGGTAGAATTATTATAAGATACAGATTGGAGGATATTATGGCCTTAAATAAGATTAAAAAGATGTTGGTTGATGAAGATGATACAAGAGATGATGATGACTTTGATAATGAGAGTGAAAAGAGTATTACTCCTAGTACTGGTAAGATGATACTTCTTGAGCCTCGTGCCTTTTCAGAAAGTAGTCAAATAGCTGACCATTTAAAGAAAAGAAACACTGTTGTTGTTAATATGAAAAGAGTTACCCCTGACCAAGCAAAAAGAATAGTTGACTTTTTAAGCGGAACGGTGTATGCTATTGGAGGCGATTTACAAAAGATTGGTGGAGGCATTTATTTATGTACACCTAAAAATGTAGACGTTGAGGGTAGCATATCCGAAGAAGATAAGAATAATAAGGACAAAGATAGTGATAACATTCTTGATTGGTAAATAAAGGAGAGGTGGATCTATGAAGAGGTTTAATGTGGTTTCTAACGGCTATGATGTGGATGAAGTGAATAGGTTCATCGATATTGTAATTAAGAGACTAGAAAAGCTTAATGCTGAAAATAAGGAATATGCTTTAGAGGTTGATATTCTTAATAAAAAGTTAGAGGAAAGTAATAATAGAGTTGTTGCTCCCCCTGTTTCTGATGGAGAGGATAAGATTTCAAAAGCTATTCTAGCAGTACAAGAGAGTGCTGATAAGATTATTAATGCTTCTAAAAAGGAAAGTGAAGATATTATTGCCGAGGCTAAAAGAAATGCTAGTAGTATTGTTCACGAAGCTTTGGTAGAAGCTGAAAAAATCGAATATAAAGCAATGATAATGAAGAAGAACTTAACGGTCTATAAAACGAAGTTAAAGAGTTTATTAGAGGCTCAAATGGAAATTACTGAGGAAATGGATCAAGTAGAAGTTAAAGAATAGAAAAATTACCATATATAGTGGTAATTTTTTTAAGGTAAATCTATAATCAAGTTATCTCCATAATTATTAGATAAAAAAAGTTCTAGCTATTGCAGTAGCTAGGACATCTTTAAAATATCACATAAAGGTAGTCTTAGCGAACACTAAGTTTTCCTTTCATTTATAATATATCATTTCTTTTATAAAATATCAATAAAATACTTGAAAAAGACACGAAATTTTGTTAAAATGGTGTAGTATTATAGAAAGAGAGGTGCATCCTTATGTTAAAGTGTAAAATAAACCCTGAATTTAATATTTATAATACAGCACAAGTGTTTGCTAACTTTAAAATTTCTCTTGTGGGGTGCATTTTTCTAATACACAAATATACAATATAATTGGTAATTATGAAAATAATAAAGACTGTAATTTAAAGACAATATATGTATTTTAATGTGTAGTTATAGTCTTTTTTTGTGTTAAGGAGGTTTTAATGTTCAAAAAAGATGTGAAAGTAATATTATTAGAAATATTTTTGATAATTTTTGGATTAATTGGATTTACCTTAGGGGTTAAGTATATTATGAATAGTATTAATGTTAACGTAGATACTAGCAAGCTAGCCATAGATAATATGAATGCTAATGTTACCAATGGAACCTTGACGCCAATAATTGATAGTACAGTTAACATTAATACCATAAATAATGTTCTTAGAATAACTTTTGATGTAAAAGGAGCTAGTACTAATACAGGAAATAACATTATATATGATGTAATTTTAAATTTAGATGCGGAATGCTCTCTTAAAAATAAAAATATTAAATGGAATTTGTATAAAAATAGTAAATTACTTACTAGTGGAAATTTATCTCCAGAATTTGATGGTAATGTTCTTAGTAATAAATTAACTCTAACGGATACCCAACAAGACTTAGTTAAATATGAGAATGATGCTGATAAGTATGTATTTATATTATGGATGAGTGAAAGTTGTAATGAAGAAGATATAACTAAGTGTGATTTATCTAAGTCTTTAACTAGTGAAAGTGGTGGTAAAAGTATTAGTGGTAATATAGATATAAGGTTACTCAGTGGGAAGAAAAAGAATAATGAACGAAAAAGTATTAGTAGTGATTATGGGTGTAGTGCTACAGAATATATAAGTAAGTTAGCAGACATTTCTAACAGTCACGTTTATAAATTGCATCATGAAGCAATTTCAGCAAGTGCTAGTGTTACTGGTAGTGAAATTTCAGCAAGTGATGATTTTAGGTATTATGGTAGTAGAGATGAAGAGATTAATAATTTAATTTGTCTTGATAAAGAGGGAAATACTACTTGTCCGGATGAAAATCTAGTAGTAATAATAGGTAGTATTTATGAGGAATTAAGTGCTAAAAATCGTATTAAAGTTGTAACAGCACTTACAACTGATTATAATTCCTCAGAATGTGAGTATATTAGAGAATTTAGTTGGGATTATAAAGTTATTAATGGAAAGGTAAGTTCTAATACTGTTTGGGCTACTTCTACGAATGGTAATTATAGTGACAGTTTAGATAATGGTAGTAGTATAATGAAACTTCTTAATAATGAATGGTTTTATGGTAAAACAGGTATATATTATAATGGAAGTGTTAATCCTGTAGATGTCTGTTTTAGAAAGGTGGGATTAAATGATACCGAAAGAAAGTATGTAGATAAAAGTAGATACTATTTGGGTGGTGGTTATGCCCCTCCAACTCCTAATTTATATTATGAAATGGAAAGAACTAATAAAGCTAATGATGGTCGTGCTAATTATTGGGATGGCTATGTAGGTTTACTTTATCCCAGTGATTATGGGTATGCAGGAGGATTAGATTGTATTGATAGTGATTTTATGAGATTGTATAATAATAATGATAATGATAAATGTACATTTAATACCTTATCCACCTCTTCTGGAAATTTGTTTCTCAATGCAATGGGTAATACAACAATTCTTGGTTTTTTTGGTGAAATAGCCGAAGATGACTCTTATAGGGTTAATAAAATTCTCTTGACTTTTTATCTTACTCCAGATGTATATATAACAGGCGGTGACGGATCTTATGAAAATCCCTATACGATTAGTAGATAGTAACATATATTAAAGTATAAGCTCTATATTACCTTATACTTTCTTTATTCTTACTCCCGATAGGGCTTAATTATAATATTTAATTTGACTTCTTCCTTTATTAATGCTATAATATATAAGTCTTTATACTTTATTAACGAAAGGAGAAATATGAGTAAAATTAAGATTTTTAGTTTAGGCGGACTTAATGAAAACGGCAAGAATATGTATGTTGTCGAAGTAGATAAGAGTATATTTGTATTTGATGCCGGACTAAAATATACAGATGAAAATACGTTAGGAATTGATTATATTATACCTAATGTTAATTATTTAAAGGATAATAAGGAAAGGATAAAGGGAATATTTTTAACTCACGCTCACGATGAGAATATTGGAGCTTTAACTAATGTTATTTCTATTATTGGACTAGTTCCTGTATATGGCTCTAAGTTCACTTTGGATATGGTTAGAAAAGAATTTGATATGAGTTCTATTAGTACGGAATCTTTAAAAGAGATGAAAGCTAATAGTCCCGAAGTATTTGGTAAGGTTAAGATTTTCCCTGTTAATTTATCGCATAGTATTCCAGAGAATTTTGGATACTCTATTTATACGGATCAAGGGGTTATTTTTTACGCATCAGATTTTGTATTTGATGCTTTAATGAGAGGTAGTTATCAAACGGATATTGGTAAGCTCGCTTATATTGGAAAGCAAGGTGTTCTTTGTTTACTTGCTGAGAGTATTTATTCAGAGAAGGTTGGGCATACTGCTCCTAATCACAGGATTAGTAATCTTATTCGTGAGACTTTATCAAAAAGTGATGGTAGAATTATTTTTAATGTTTTGAATTCACATTTATATAGAATACAAGAGTTATTTAATGAAGTATCAAAGACAGACCGTAAGATTGTTGTTATGGGTAAGAGACTTCAAAATATTATTAATTATGCTACTAGTAATGGATACCTTGATGCGGGTAAGAATGTGATTGGGGACTTATCTAATATTAATGATGATAATGTTGTTATTCTTAACTCTAATGAGAGAGAAAAGCCTTATTTTACTATTAACAAGATTGTTAATGGTTATGATAAGTTTGTTAAACTTAGGAAGAGTGATACGGTCTTTTTGGCGACACCGGTTTATGAGGGAATGGAAAAGACTTTTGTTAGAATTTTAGATGATTTTGCTAAACTTGGTGTTAATGTAGTTACACTTCCTTCAAAGAAGTATTTATCTCATCACGCTTCTAGTGAGGATTTGATGATGATGATTGAGCTTATGAGTCCTAAGTATTATTTTCCTATAAAGGGAGACTATAAGAATTTGTTTATTAATGCGGAACTTGCGGAGGCTGTTGGTATTCCTAAAGATAATATTCTTCTTAAGGGTAATGGTGATGTTGCTACTTTTGTTGGTGGTAAGCTTGTTAATAATTTTGAGAGAGTTGAAGCAGGAGAAATTCTTATTGATGGAGAGAGTTCAGATGATATAGGTGAGCTTGTTCTTAAAGATAGAGAACTTTTATCTAATAATGGTATTGTGATTATTAGTGCTAGTTTGGATAAAAAGAGTAAGGCTATTATTGCAGGGCCAGAGATTCTTACAAGGGGATTTATTTATGTTAAGGAAAGTGAGGAACTGCTTCACGAGATGAAGGGTATTTGTACAAAGATTATTAATGATAATATTAAGAATGGCTTTGTTGAATATATGAAGATTAAGAATACGATTAGGGAAGAATTATCTAAGTATTTGTCACAGGCTACGGGAAACAGGCCAATGATTATTACGGTTATTAGTGAAATTGATTTACAGGACAAGTAGTTTTTAAAGAGAAAATGTAAGATGAGCATTTTTTCTTTTTTTTCTATGTTATTTATGTTATAATAGTTGTATAGATAAAAAAGAAAGGAAGTATTGTTATGGGAAAAAATGATAGTTATTATGGTGGTAAAAAGTCTAGTAAAAAGGATAATCCCCAACTGATTAAGGATGTAGAGAATATAGATAAGAAGATATATTATGCGACTGCTGAGATGTGGGGTGATGTTAATTTGAAATATGCTTCGGCGGAACTTCTTAGGGAAAGACCTGATTTACCTGGTATTAGAGTAGATAATCTTATTAAAGAGGATATGGATAGATTAGGGATGGAAAAAGAGGATGTTGTAAATGTTTCTGAGGTAGAGAAAGCACAGGAAGATGAAATTGATATTGGTAAGTATTTTGGGAATATAGGCGATATTTATTTGGATGATATAAAGGGATTTATTAAGTATGCTAATGGTGATATACAAAGAATTCTTATGAATATTTGGTTATGTTTATCTAAGTCTAATGCTTATAGTAGAAAGGATTTAGAGGAAATAGAGGATAGTATTTTTACTATTGGTGGTGTGGTTTTACCAGAAAGGGAAAGGGTTAGAGTTGAATTTATTAGGATAAATTGTTATAATCATCCTAGTGATTTTACGAAGGAAACGTTAAGGGGTCTTAAGGAATTGTATAAGACTAATTATGAGGATAAGAAAGATATTATTAAGAAGGAAATTGTTAGAATTGAGGCTTTTCTTGGTATGGACATTGCTTTTTTGAATACATCTTTAGAAGTTGCTAAGGAGGAAACAAGACTTATTAGTATGGAAATGGAAAAGGTTAAAAAAAGAATAAAAAGGTGAATAGGATAGGAAGGGTGAAATAATGAATAATTTTGAGGAATTTAATAATTTTCTTGATAATAAGATAGAGGAAATAGAGAAGAGATATGGGGCTCTAGTTAATGATAGGGGTCAATCTTTAAATAGTTTAAGTATTCGTCTTGAACAGATAAAGAATGTGTTAGAGGGGTTAAAGAAAAGAAGGGATATTCGTAATATTGATGATATTGTTAATGATGATATTTTTGATGGAGAGTTAGCGGATATTATTCACGAGTATATGCCAACGGTTAATAATGTTAAAGAACTTTATAATTATATTTTGCGTATTTCAAAAATGGAAACTGAGGATCCACAAGTTGTTATTTCTAAAGAAACGGTTAATTCTTTTATTAAAAGATTTGAGAGTTATGTTCTTGATTATGAGAAGAAAATTAGTGAACTTAAGGCTTTGATTGATAGTAAGAAGGCTGATGCTAGTTATGAGTATAGAAAAGTTAGGGATATGATTAATAGGGGAGGTTTTCTTAAAGAAGATGAACTTAATATGGTTATTGATTTTATTAATAATCTTGATATTAATGATAGTCTTAAACTGGAATTTATTGTTAATGTTAGTATTGCTAATGCAAAACTTAGAGAGGTTTTTATTAACTCTAATGTTAATATTGAAGATGCTTTAATTGTTAATGTGGTTCAAGAAAATTTACAAAAAGCGTATGCTGATAAAGAACTTCCTGCTACTTTTTTAAGTGATACTTCTATAAAGGAAGATATTTCGGAAGATGTGCCGGAGAAAGAGGAAGGGGAAAAGGAAGCTACATCTGTTATTCTTAATAAGCGTAGAAGTAGGGATTTAAAGAAAATTAAAAAGCTTAAGCGTAAACTTGAAAGTATTTATGGTGATGATGAGTATTTGCCTTTATATGAGGAGGCTTTAAAGGATTCGGATTTATCTCTTGCTAGTAGGGTAAATGTTTATGATAGTAATGGTAGTAGTAAATGGGCTATTATTTATGTTGACTTATGTAATTTACTTGAAATGAATTACACAGAAGATAATGTCCAAGAAATATTTGATATATATAGGCATATTTGGGAAGAATATAATGTATATAAAGAAAATAAAGAAAAGGAAAATAAAATCAAGAATAGTAGGCAAGGTATGATTAGTTCTGGTAATCTTAATTCTAATGAACGTAGTAATTATATGAGAAAGATAGAAGAAGCTGAGGCTATTTTTGATACTTGTAGTAAGGAAAGTACTAATGATGAAGATTACTGGGCTATCGTTAGTTTACTAGGGGATTCTATTTCTAGTTTTAAAAAGTTATATAAGGATTATGAGGCTGCTTATGAATTAGCAACTAAGCCTGATATTTCTGAAGAATCTTTTGCTCTTGTTAAGGAAGAAATTTGGGCTATTGTTAAAAAACTTAGAGAGGCTTATCCTAAGTTTAATAAAGAAGTAGAGCGCTTTAAAAGTGAAATTGAAAATTTCAATAAACCAGATGATATAATAGGTCCAAATGGTAAAGATGGGATTGATATTAGTGGTGATAAGGGACTTAGTAGTGGAAAGAATTTGGTTATATTTTTGCCATATCGGGGAGAATTATGTGGCACTATTGCAAAAGATCAAAAGGAAATTATGGATACGGATAGGAAATGTCTTGGCGATTTAGTAACGGGCTTAAAGAGTTTTTATGGTAAGGCTTATATTTTAGAAAATACAAAAAGGGATCATAAGTTACTTCCTTCTAAAAAGGGTAATGGTATACCTAATTATTCAGAAGAAGTTAGTCCTAGAACTTATCGTAATCGTGATATTAGATTTGCATATTCTTATGTATCAATGTCACAGAATAATAAGGAACTTTTAAAGAAGCACTATGGTAATGATAATGATATTAAGATTGTTTTATTAATTGGTACAAAGATTAAACACGAGAATAGTAGAGAGGTTGGTTCTTCTTTCAATAGTCGTATTGCTAGTAGTATTGATGATATTAGGGATATTAATAAGTTGTTTTATAGTGATTTTACACCAGAAGGGTTTGAACAAGCAAAGGCTTTAATTGATGAAAGTTATAAGATTATATCTGATTTGGGTAAAGATCCAACTAGAAGTACTGATAGAGGGGAGGCAAGATAATATGGAAAAATTTATGAAAGTTATTGATAAGGAAATTAATAGATTGAATCAAGAAATTTCAAGGATTAATGAGGATAAGGTTAATCTTGAGAATAGAAGAAATATTTATAGTAACCTTCTTTTGAAACTTAAAGGGGTGAATAACTCTAAGAATGTTAATTTAGCTTTTAGTATTGATATGGGACTTTTTGAAAATGTTTTTGGAGATACTGAGAGTGTTATTAATGATATTAAAAGGCTTAAAGAGCTTAAAACTATGTATAATATGTTTTATATTGATAATAAGCAAACCTTAGAAATTATTGGGATATGTAAGAAGTATAGTGAAATTTTAAGTGATAAGATTGAGTTTTTAGAAAAAGAACTAGAAGATAGTTCTAAAAAGGAAGGTATACTTGAAGAGTATAATAATATAAGGGAAATTATTAGTAGAAATATTGACTTTACTGATGTGACTAAACTTCTTATGTTTGTTAAGGGTATGAATATTTCTCTTAAGGATAAGATTGATATTATTAGAGAGATTAATAGTCAAGTGTTTAAAATAGAGGCTGAGACTTTAACTGCGGATGTTTCTGATACTGAAGAAATTGAAGTTATTGATGTTGTTAATATTAGTAATATTAATGTAGAGGATGTTCAGGCTTTGTTTAGTAGGTATGGTTATGACATTCATAGTATTTTTGATGATGAGGATATTGATAGAATTGTTAAGTATGGTAATCTTCAAAATATGGAAGAAATTCTTATTGCTATAAAGGATATTAAACTTAATGATGATAAGAAGCAGAGTTCTAAACTTGCTAATATATTTGTTCTTTCTAATGGTGAGATTGTAAAGACGGTACTTGATAATATTAAGGCTGATTCGAAGGCTAATTTTAGTAGTAATAATTATAGTCTTAGTGAAATATTTAATAGTTATCTTAATGTTTATCCTTTATTTATTAAGGGTAATAAGTCATTTGATAAGGTTAATGGGAAAGGTCCTGGTGGTGATGGTCCTATTAATGAAAGTGTAACTGGTTCATTTGGTAAGTATCTAGCTATAAGGAATATTATTAAGAGTGAAGATAATGATGCTGATATTAATGCTATGATAGAAAGGAGCGGAAGTGTATTTGTACAATGTAGTGCTCGTTCATTTAAAAAGAGATTAGAGAAGTTTAAGTTATATGGAGCTACGAAAGATAATTATTTTGGAACGCTTTCTTGTTTTCTTGGTAATCATTCTTTGGATATTATTGATGTTTTTAGGGAACTTGGTCACGATAAGTATTTGTTTAAGGGCGGTTTTTCGACTACTTGTAGGAGGGTAGATAATATTAATATGACTCTTTCTCTTATTAAGTTATATAATAAGAGGGGTGAAAGTATATATTTTAGGGAGCCTGATGGGGATAAAAGGAAGTATTATAAATTGAAGGGATATATATCTACTCCTAAATCTGGTAGTAAGGGTGGTATGATACTGGCTGGTGATACAAGGGATATGCTTGATATGGGATTAATTGTTAAGACTAGTGATATTGCTTTTCCAAAGAGAAATGGAGAAAAGGGTGTTATTCTTAGTGAGTTGGGTAGATTTGAAAATTATTGTAATAGGTATTATGAGGAAAATGTTACTAAGTATGATGAATATGATAGGATAATATCTGATAATGAGAATGATAATATTACTAGTATGTCTTTAAATAATATTTATATAAGGGAACTTGATGATGCTTATAAGGTAAGTGAGTATTTATATGATATTGATGGGGTTATGATATCAAGGTTCAAGGTTCTTAGAGTGTTTGAGACACTACTTAGTAACAGACTTGGTAACTTGGATGGTTTATTTGTGGCTATTACGAGAAATAGTATTTTGACTAAGGATGAGTTAGAGAGAATTGATAAGGAAATTAGAGGTGGCACTAGAGATATGGCCCACGATAGTGAAAATGTAAAAACTCTTAGAAGGAGTGGTAAATAATGGATATGCTTAGAGATTTGGGGGTAAGTGAGAGTGCCATAGAAGAACTAGAGAGTATCTATGGGGATGCAGTTATTAAGTGTTTAGTAGACAATAGTAATAATGTTAAGATGATTTACAGTTATATGAAGAATATTGGGATTGATACTCGGGATAGTATTTTGGTTATACATCTTGATTTGTTTCTCCATTCTTATAGGAATTTTATTAATCTTCTTACGAGGAAGAATGTGTATGATTTTGTACAGATTCTTAATAATGATCCTAATGCTATATATGAATTATATGAATAAAAAAACTCCTTCGGGAGTTTTAATTTGTATATCTAAGACTGCCATTACTTACGTTGAATATTATTCCAAGGAGTAGCATATAGGATAGCAAGCTTGATCCTCCGTAAGATAAGAAAGGGAGGGTTATTCCCATTATGGGCAGTAGACCAACAGTCATTGATATGTTGTATATTTGTTGAAAGAGGAGAACTCCAATGATACCTCCAATAGCATATTTATCATACATACTGTTAGTTTTATTAACGGTAGATATTAGGTTTATATCGAATGTTACTATTAGAGTTATTAAAAGGAGACTTCCAAATAAACCAAAGTTAGAAGCAAAGACTCCAAATATAAAGTCAGTTTGCATTTCTGGAAAATATATTGGTGTATGATTGAATCCGTGTCCAAAGGCTCCGGCTGAACCTATTGCTATGAGGGAATTTCTTAGTTGAAGTCCACTACTACTAGTCCAATTGAATATTCTATCCATTCGATAGAATAGGCTTGTTCCAAATATTTTTATGAATAAATCACCATTTAATTTATAGAGGGTGATGATACCTCCGAGCATAACTACTAGAGCAAGTAATGTTAGTATAAACCATCTTTTTCTAAATCCCCCAATAAAGAGCATTACAAATGTTATTATTATATACATTATAACGGCTCCTGTATCTGGTTCTATAAATGTTAATATGGATGGTATTAATACTAGTATTAGTATTTTTATTATGAATTTAAATTCATCCACCACCTCAGGGTTATCATACCGCTCATTAAAGTCAGTTATTTGCTTTGATAGTATTATAATTAGAAATACTTTCATAAATTCACTGGGTTGGAAGGTTCCTAGATAGGGTATTTTAAACCAACACCGGGCATTATTTATATCGGTTCCAAAGAATAGTACTAATAAGAGAAGGAGGACACCGATAAAATAAAAGAGCCACGCATTATTATAGAGGAATTTATTTCCTAGTTTCATCATTATAAAGGCAATAGTTATACCGATTGTATACCAAGCTATTTGTTTAATCCAAAGGAGTGAATATTCACTGGGTAGTAGGCTTTTTGTACAGTATATGGTTACAATACTTATTAGAAAAAATAAGATTATTGGTATGTATATTCCTTTCTCTACTTTGTATTTTGATATGTTTTTCATTATTAACTCCTTTCCATTTATTTATATTTTATCACAATTTTTAAGAATAATATATATATTTTGTTAATATTTTAATATTTGTTATATATAATGTAATAGGAGATGGTGAAATGAACGAAAAACTTCCGGAAATGTATAGGGGTAATATTAAGAGTGATACGGATAATAATGAGAGGGTTTTTTCTACTTTGAATAGGGATAGTAGTGATAGAGAAATTGGGGTAGATAAAGAGAAGAAGTTATTTAATGAGTTTGATATTAAGAGAAAGATTAATGATATTTTTAATAGTAGTGATTATATTTATAAGGCTGATGTTACGATTGTTACGGATAAGGGTACATTTAAGAAAAGGATTATTGGTAAGAGCGGGGGGAATCTTCTTACTTTTGATAATGAAAAGATTAGGATTAGTGATATTAGGGATATTTATAGATAGGGACGCTAAATGTGTAGCGTGCTTTTTTTTTAGGCATATTATAGATTAGAGGTGAAGTGAATGTTTATTAAGAGTGATAGTAGAATGGTTAATAAGGGGGATTGGTTTGTGGCCCTACGGGGGCATAGAGTAGATGGTCATAGTTATGCTAAGGATGCTATAAATCGGGGTGCTAGTTATGTAGTTTTGGAAAAATCGCAGGGTCTCAAAAATGAAATTATTGTTAGTGATACGTATCAGTTTTTGTGTGATTTCTTGGAAAAGGAATGCTCTGATAGGGTAAGTAAGCTTAAACTTATTGGTGTGACGGGTACGAATGGGAAGACGACTATTTGTTTTCTTATTTATAGTTTAATGTGGCTTTTGGATATTAAATGTGCCTACATTGGTACGATTGGGTATTATAGGGGTAAGAAGATAAAGAATCTTTCTAATACGACGCCGGATATTTTAGAGATTTATAATCTTTTAATGGATGCTTATGATAATGGTATGGAATATGTGGTTATGGAAGTTAGTTCCCACGCACTTGATTATAGAAGGGTAGAGGGTCTTAAATATGATGTTCTTGTTTTTACTAATTTAACGGAGGATCATTTGGATCATCATAAGTCAATGGGTAATTATTTGCAGTCTAAACTTAAAATTTTTAATTATTTTAAGGATAATGGGATAATTATTGTTAATGGGGATAGTTATTATGGTAAGTATTTTATGAGAAATGATTATAAGTTGGTTGGTAAGAAGGGGGATTATAGGATTATTAGTTATAAGAATGGGTTTAGTGGTACGGATATTGTTTTTGGTACTGGTGATAGGGAGTATAGGGTTCATATTAATTTGATTAATTTATATAATGTTTATAATTATTTAATGGCGGTAGCGGTGATGGATTGTTTTGGTGTTAGCCTTGATAGGGTTACAGAGGTTAGTAATAGGTTACAGGCCCCGAAGGGCAGGTGTGATATGATTGGGTATAAGGGGGCACTTATTGTAGTGGATTATGCTCATACACCGGATGCGGTTAACAATGTGATTGCGGGCTTTCGGAAGATGTGTGCGGGTGAGATTGTGGTGGTTATTGGTTGTGGAGGCAACAGGGACAGAAAGAAGAGGCCGATTATGGGGCATAGTGCGACCGAGTATGGGGATTTTGTGATTTTTACGAATGATAATCCACGTGATGAAGATGAAAATGTGATTATGGAGGATATTTTAGCGGGAGTGAATAGTGATAATTTTGTGGTTATTTATGATAGGAAAGAGGCAATTGAGGCGGGGATTGATAGGCTTCATAAGGGGGATATTTTGCTTATTTTGGGAAAGGGTCACGAGGATTATCAGATTGTTATGGGGGATACATATTATTTTGATGATAAGGAATGTGCCAAGGAGTATATTAAAAAGAAAGAAAAGGGCTCTAACGTTTAGGGATAAGAGAGACGTTAAAGCGTTTTTTTCTTTCTTCTTTTGCTAATATTAGGGTTCTTTTTATTTGGGAGATAATTGATGGAGATGTTATTCTTTGGAGATTGTTATTTTTGTCTAAGATGTCTTTTTCTATATCTATATAGGAGTTTTCTTGGCTACCTAATAGGGTATAGGAAGTTTTTATATCTTCTAGATATACTTTCATAAGGTTATTTTTTATGGTTGTATCGGTGGTTGTTTTGTTTAGGTAAGTTATATCTATTAATACTTTTTCTATTTCTGATAAGTAATAGTAGTTTTTAATGTTATTGTAGTCTTCTTTGGTTATGTTAAGGAGTTCGGATGTAAAACTTGCTGTTAGGTAAGGGTTAGGGGTAAAGAGCCCATTATTTTTTAGTAGTTCTTTTTCAAGAGAGGGGATGAAAAGGGCAAATCTGCTTTTGGAATTGGGATTTTCTTTTTCTAGTTTTTCTAACATAATTAGGTTTTTATCTGTTTCAAGGGCTTCAAGGAGAGTTATTAATTTAGGGATGGGAATGTTAGGAAGGATACTTGCTAGATCTTGTTCATCATCATTTAGTACTTGTTTGGTTCCTATCATTCTTCTTAGTTTTAGTTTTATTCTTTCTTTCATATTTATGTATTTTTTAAACATTTCAAAGGGCATATCTTTTATAATAGTGTTATCTACTAGTTCGTATAGTTCAGAGGCTTCTTCTTTGGAGAGGGAATTATAGAAACTTTCTTCTATTTCGGTTATTAGATCATATCTTTCTTTCCATTTATTGTAGTCTTCTTCACTAAGTCCTTCTGTAAAGAGGTTATCGTATATGGTTACGATTTGTTCAGTTATATTTAATATGTAATATGCTTTTCTTTTCATAATATCGTCCTTTCTTAGTTTTATATGGTAACAAATATGTGGGGGAAAGTCAAGGGAAAAAATATACTGATGAACAAATTTTTATTAAACATTGTAAAAGTGCAAGTAATGCTTGATAAAAAAGATTGATAATAGTATAATACAAAGCCAAGAGGTGAAAAAGGATGAAAGGAAATTGTGAAGTTACTATTCTTTCAAAAGATGATATAATTAATAATTCTCCCTTTGGAATATCAAATACTGGAACTTATAATAGAAAAAATTTGATGTGTAGAGTAAGTGATTTTGCGGGATTAATGGGTTGTTACGTAGAAAGAATTAAAGATGCAAATTATTGTAATTGGGGAACTTTTTCTCTTGAAGAAATGAGACCTGTGTGCATTGACCCTTTTGGGAGTTTTGAAAATGTAACTGATATTGATTCGAGTTTTATAATTGGCGTGCGACCTGTTTTGTTATTTGCAAATGAAGAGGAGTATAATATGATTAGAGAACAAATTAATCAAAATTTACGTATTCGAGATAATTCAATGATTTTTGAATATGGTTCATATCCTCAAAGTGTTGTTAGTTCTGATTTGAATGAAGAACTTGAATCTAAGTTTAAAATGGGTAATTTGGAAGCAACTGGAAATATATATACTACTTTTGATGAGAGAATTGTTGGTTTAGATTATCCGGTAATTGAGAAAAATATTGAATATAAGTATAATGACAAAATATATGTAAGATTGTGTGAAAATTCGTTCTGGGAATATTATCAATTAAAACTATCAAATGGAGAATGGGTTACGGGAGAGAAACCGTATTGGATAGAAGTTAATCCCATTAATTGGATAGTAGATGACAAGAATATGAGATTAATTAGTGAAACTGTCCTTATATCAGGTATTAAGTTTTATTCAGAGGATAACATAGATGATTTTAAAAATACAACTTTATATAAATTTTTGAATTATACTTTTTTTGAGGAAATATTGCAATTTCAGGATAATAAATTGTTTTATGGAAAAGACAGAAATGAAAACGAAATTAATCCTTATGGATTAAACTTTAATGAAGTGAGTGAAGAGGATATAATTAAGGGGTCTCTTGATAGTGGATTATCAGTATTTTTACACGGACAATCTTCTGAGGGTAAGAGTTCAAGGGTCAAGGCAATAGATCCGGATTGTGAAATTATATATCTTGGTAGTACTACTTTGGATATGTTTGTTGGTAAATCGGTATATAATGCTAACACAGGTAAGGCTGATGTTATAAAACCTTATTGGTTAGAAAGATTAGAAGAAAAATGTGAAAAGGAACCGGAAAGAATACATATAGTATTTTTGGACGAGCTTACTAATGCGTTTCCTAGCGTGCAGTCTTATGCGTATAATTTAGTTTTAGATAAAAAGTTAAATGGAATGTGGCAACTTCCTGAAAATGCTCGAATAGTAGCAGCGGGAAATGATATGGAAGATTCTATTGCTGCTCATCAAATGCCTGAACCTTTATTTAATAGATTTGTTCACGTGTATATTAAAACGTCAGTACGATCTTGGTTAAAATGGGCTAGTGATAATAATATTCATCCGGCTATTTATGGGTTTATTGCTTATAAAAAAGATGAGTCATTAAGAACAAAATATGACGGAGTAAAACCTAATGCTGATCCGAGAAAATGGGAAATGGCATCTAAAATGTTATATGCAACTGGTAGTCCAGAAATGCTTAGAGGTTTAGTTGGAGAAGATGTTACAAGAGAATTTATTCAATTTTGTAAGCAAAATATTATAACTTTAAATGATGTTATTAATGATAATTGTTCTGATAGAGAAATAAATGCTTTAAATGTATCAGAGAAGTATGCAACTACTATGAATTTAACACAAGTAGATGAAAAGAATCTTGAAAAGGTAAGGAACTTTACTAAAAGACTTGGAGAAGAATTTTGTTCTTTATTTGAATCTATGTGGATACATAATGATGATGCAAGATTAGAGTTAATTGCGGAGGCAAGACTCGCTGATAATTTAGAATTAGAAAGGGGATCGATGAGATAATGAAAGATAAAATGGAGTTATTTAAGGGTTATATTAAGGCTAATGTAGCACCTATACTTACTGATTTTATTAAGGGTGATGATATTCCTGATGCTACTTTATTACCTGCTACTATTAGTCTTGAAGAATTGAATGGTCATTATGAGGAAGATAAATTTGTACCTAGTAAGTGGTATAATGATTTACTTAATAGTGATAAGAAAATATTAGTAATAGATAAGTTAGATTCTATTGATAAGAATTCACAACGTAAATTTATGGATATTTTAAAGTATAAAAAAGTATATACTTTTGAACTTCCTAAGGATTGTGTGATAATTATTACGGCTCAAAATATAAATGCAAATAGTATTAATGAGGAGATTTACTCGTTAGTTGCTCATATTTAAAAGGGGGTAGTTAGGTATGTATGATATAGAGGCTTTGAAAAGAAAGATGCTGGTTAAGTATCCTTTCTTTGGTAGTGTTGTTGCTAATACTAGTTATAAGGAAAATAATAGTATAGATACGGCTTGTACGAATGGAGAAGTTATTTATTATAATTCAGATTTTTTGAATGGTTTGGATTCTAATGAACAGGTATTTGTATTTGCTCACGAAGTGTGTCATATTGCATTTAATCATATTTTAAGAAGTGAGAACAAGGATGCAATTGTTTGGAATAAAGCTACGGATGCGGTAATTAATGCTTTTCTTAAAAAGGATGGTCTGAAGGGATTTGAGGGAATTGTAGATATTCCTGAGGCTATTAATTATGATGCTGAGAAAATGTATGAAAAACTTTTAGAGGATAAGAAAAAGCAGAATAATAATTCTCAGGACAATTCAGGAAATGGTAATGATAATCAGGGTAATAGTTCAAATGGTGATAATCAAAATGGAGATGATAATTCTGAGGAAAAATCTTCTCAAAATTCACATAGTATGTGGGCGGATGCTGTAAAGAAAAGCAAAAATAAGGATAAGGATAAAGATGCTGATTATGCTAATGGTAAGAAAAAAGATGATATAGATAATACACAGAAAAAATGTCAAGAATTAGGGGAAAAGGATGCTTTTAAGAAGAATGCTATGGAAAAAAAGAAAAAATTAGAAGAACTTAAAGAGCAACTTACCAAAGGAATTAAGAGTGCTGGAACTGAATCTGGTGCAATGAGTAGAGGTATTGGTGATATTGGTAAGCAGAGTCCTCTTATTGATTGGCGTTACATTTTAAAGGAGGCTATTAAGTATAACTATGATTGGTCTTATGCTGATGCTGAGATTGAAAATGGTATTATAGTGCCAACTCTTACGAAAATGCCTTTTCCAGAAACGGAAATATTAATTGATACGAGTGGTTCAATCGATGATACATTACTTAGAAATTTTTTAAGAGAGTGTAAAAATATACTTGGCCAATCAAAGCTTAAAATTGGATGTTTTGATACAAAATTTTATGGATTTAATGATATTAGAACGGAAAAGGATATTGAAAATATGAATTTTATGGGTGGAGGCGGAACGGATTTTAATGTTGCTGTTAATGCTTTTTCGAGAAGAGTAGAAAATAAGATTATTTTTACAGATGGTTATTCTAAGATGCCTCAAAAAGCCCTTGATGCTATTTGGCTTGTATTTGGAGATGAACGTATAGATCCTGTTGGTGGTAAAGTTATATATATTAGTAATGAACAACTTAATAGGTTATATGGCTCTAATATGGGATATTTAGTGAAAAGGCGTGTTAAATAGTACAGTAATATTCTGTACTTTTTCTATGTTAATTATTATAAAATGGTTGTTTTTACTTGCTTTTTTCTTTTAATGGGGGAAATTTAATGACATTTTATTAAAAATTTGGTAAAATATATATTGTTAAGTGAGGTGCTTATATGCAGTTAGAGAGAATACTTTTGATTGTTATTACTACTTTTGTTTTTACTTTTGTTATGACACCAATTATTAAGAGGATTGCTCTACACGTTGGGGCAATGGATATTCCTAATGAGAGAAAGGTTCATACAAAGCCTATTCCGAGATTGGGTGGTCTTGGTATTTACTTTGGGTTTTTGTTTGGGTATATGCTTTTTGGGGCTCATTCTATTATTATGAATGCTATTTTGATTGGGAGTTTTATTATTATTTTGATTGGTGCTATTGATGATGTTAAACCGGTTCCTGCTAGGTATAAGCTTGCAGGTCAGATTGTTAGTGCTATTATTGTGTCTTTTTATGGGGGGATTCTTCTTAGGGATGTTAGTTTCTTTGGGATATATCTTAATTTTGGTATTTTTAGTTATCCGCTGACGATTTTGTTTATAGTTGGTATTATTAATTGTATTAACTTGATTGATGGATTAGATGGGCTTGCTAGTGGTATTAGTGCTATTTATTTTTTGACTATTGCTATTATTGCTATTTTAATGGGTATGCCTATGGATTTGGAAATTATTTTGTGTTTGATTATGTTTGGTAGTACGCTTGGTTTCTTGGTTCATAATTTTTATCCGGCAAAGATTTTTATGGGGGATTCGGGTAGTATGTTTCTTGGTTACATTATTTCTATTATTTGTTTACTTGGTTTTAAGAATGTAACGCTGACGAGTCTTATTATTCCGATGCTTCTTCTAGCTATACCGATTATGGATACTTTCTTTGCGATAGTTAGAAGGATTATTAATCATAAGCCTATTACGATGCCGGATAAGAATCATCTGCATCATCAACTTCTTAGGCTTAATATTAGTCACAGGAATGTTGTGTTAATTATTTATCTTATTGATATTTTGTTCGCGATAGCGTCCATTGTATATGTTTTAAAGGATCAAATTTTGGGTATTATTATTTATTCGATTTTGTTTATTATTGTACTTGTTTTGGTGCTTAAAACGAATATTATTTATGGTGATAGGAAAGGAAAGTGTAGAAAATGAATGTAAAGATTGATAGACTTAATAATATTATGTTAGGGGAAATTAGTAAGATTTTGGAGAATGAGATTAATGATAGTGATATTGAATTTGTGACGCTTACTTCTTGTAAGATAACGAATGATTTGTCGTTTGCAAAGGTTTATTTTACGACGCTTGGTGATAGGGAAAAGACACTTGAGGCTTTGAATGGAGCAAGTGGTTATATTAGGTCGCTTGTTGCGAAGAATATGATTATTAGAAAGATGCCGGTTCTTATTTTTGAGTATGATGAGTCGATTGAATATGGTCAGAAGATTGATAATATTATAGAAAGGATTAATGAAGATGGGGGAAGTAACTAATTTAATTAATAGTAGTAATAGTGTGGTTATTCTTACTCACGAAAAGCCTGATGGGGATGCGATTGGGAGTAGTTTGGCTTTGTATTTGGCTTTGAGGGATATGGGTAAGGATGTAGATGTTGTTATTCCGGAGTGGGCAAAGATTTTTTCTTATCTTAATGGTCTTGATGAGGTTATTACGGATAGTTTGAGGGAGTATGATTTGGCTATTACAGTGGATTGTGCTTCTTTGAATAGGATTGGACAGGTTAGTGATGTTTTTGGGAGTGCTAGAAAGAGTCTTGTTATCGACCATCATATTAGTAATGAGGGATATGGAAGTGTTAATTATATAAGGGAGTGTAGTTCTTGTTCACAGATGGTTTTTGATATTCTTAGAACGCTTGGCGTAACTATTGAAAGGGAGATTGGGAATGCGATTATTACGGGGATTATTACGGATACTAATGGTTTTAAGAATAGTGATGTTGATGATGTTACGTTTGATGTGGCGAGTTTTTTATATAAGTCAGGGGCCGAGATTTCACGTGTTTATACGGAGTTGATGCAGACGAAGAGTATGGCAAGGTTTGAGCTTTTTAAGATGGTTGTGAATAGGCTTGAGTTTTTGTGTGATGGGAAAATTGCGTTTAGTTATGTTAGTAAGGAAGATGTTTCTAATGTAGGAGCGGTTTTTGGTGACCACGAAGGACTTGTGGATATTGGTAAGGGTGTTGAGGGTGTTGAGGTTTCGATTTTTCTTAGAGAAGAGGAGACATACAAGATTTCTCTTAGGAGTAACACGGATATTGATGTTAGTAAGATTGCTAGTAGTTTTGGAGGAGGCGGTCATAAAAAGGCAGCTGGATGTAATATATATCTTCCGTTTAGTGAAGCAAAAATGGCTATTATTGAAGAGGTTAGGAAGTATTTGGTGTGAATGGGTTAGTTGTTATTGATAAGGATAAGGGATATACGAGTAGAGATGTTGTGAATATTGTTAGTGGAGTACTTGGGACAAAGAAGGTTGGTCATACGGGGACGCTTGATCCGCTTGCTACGGGTGTTATGGTAGTTGGTGTTGGTAAGGGTCTTAAGGTTAGTGAACTTATTACGGGATATGATAAGGTATATGAGGCACGGGTTATTATTGGTTATGAAACAGAGACTTTGGATATGGAGGGGAATATTGTGAAGTGGGGACGATTTGATTATACTAAGGGAGATATTGAGAGGGTTATTAGAGAGTTTCCTAGGGAGTATGAACAGGTTGTTCCTATTTATAGTGCTGTTAAGGTTAATGGAAAGAGGCTTTATAAGAGTGCTAGAAGAGGGGATGTAGTGGATTTACCAAAGAGAATGGTTTCGATATATGAGCTTGTTCTTATTAGTGATGTGGAAGTGTTTGAAAATCATATGGAGTTTGATATTAGGTGCAAGGTTAGTAAGGGAACTTATATTAGGAGTTTAGTTAGGGATATTGGTGAGAAGCTTGGTAGTTATGGAACACTTATGGATCTTAGGAGAACTAGACAGGGTAATTTTGGATTAGATGGAGCGTACTCTATTGATGATATTAAGAGTGGCAATTTTGAGTTAAAGAAGATTGGGGAGGTTCTTGATATTCCGAAGGTAAGGGTGAGCGAGGATATGCTTTTTAAGATAAGAAATGGTTGTAAGGTTAAGAAGTTTTTTGAGGGAGATATGGCTCTTGTTATGGATGGGGATAGTGAGGTTGCTATATATAGGGTAAGTGAAGAGGATGAAAAAATAGCGAAAGTTTATAAGATGCTTTAAGGTGAGATATGAGAAAAGACCGGAAAGGTCTTTTTTGCGTATTAATTTTTAAGAATTTTCATATAAACTATATATTTTTCTATCTTTTCTACCATTTCCTTTGTTGGCACCTTTATAAGTGTTTGTTAATGAATGACAATTTGGACATAATAATAGTAAGTTGCTTTCTTTATTGTTTTTGTAATTTCCGTCAATATGTTCTATTTCTAGTGGTATTATATTGGTGTAATTGTTTTTTTTACTCCATCCACATTTACAACATTTATTATCAAATTTTTCGAATAAATATCTTTTTATATGATTTGATACTTGATATTTTCCTCGCATTCCATTATTAAGTCCTTTTTTCCAATCGTTAATATAAATTTTGTATTCGTGTTCTTTTTGACAAGTATTGTTACAATATTTATTTTTAGATTTTTGTAATGGGTTATTGCAGTTTAGACAATTCATAAAAACCTCCTTAATGTTATAAAAAAACTCTTATTTCTAAGAGTTTAATAAACAATAAAATGGTGTCCCGTTGGAGATTCGAACTCCAGACCCTTTGATTAAAAGTCAAATGCTCTACCTGCTGAGCTAACGGAACAAGTGGTTGCCTCGGCTAGATTCGAACTAGCGCGTGCCACAGTCAAAGTGTGGTGCCTTACCGCTTGGCTACGAGGCAATCTAACCAAATAAAGTGGTGGAGGGAGATGGATTTGAACCATCGAACCCGAAGGAACAGATTTACAGTCTGCCGCGTTTGACCACTTCGCTATCCCTCCAAAAAAAAGATGGTGCCGAAAACAGGAATTGAACCCGTAACCTACTGATTCATACTACTATAGCTTTCGCTACCTTTCGTTTGTAGTCTGGACTTTCTCTTTACCATATCTAATGACTTAGGTACATCGTGTAAAGTCTCTACACTCGGTATTAACCTAGCTCGGGATTGCCATATAAATAATTACTTAGGTTTCCCCGAATTAGCGATGTCCACCTTATACATTTCTATATAAGGGTGCAAGATGAATTAAAATATCAAAGATATTTTTCTTACAAGTCAGTTGCTCTACCAATTGAGCTATTTCGGCATAAATAATGGTGGGCGATATAGGACTCGAACCTATGACCCCCTGCTTGTAAGGCAGGTGCTCTAACCAACTGAGCTAATCGCCCATTACTGCACTGACATTTAATAATATACCAATTTATAGGCTAAATGTCAATACTTTTTTGCACTTTTTTAGAAAAAAATTACATTTTATTCATAATTTCCCTTATTTTTTCATTTATCCACTCATCTAAATGTTCTCTTAGGGGTTCAAAACCATTTTTGGGGATTTGGTTTTTGACTATAACTTTTCCATCGTGTTTATAGTCTAAATCTTTGATACTGAGTTTAATTTTTCCTGTATCGTCATCAATACCAATAACTTTGGCGTGTATTTTATCACCAATTTTGATAAAATCATTGACATTTCTTACATATCCGTAAGATATCTCTGATATGTGTATGAGACCATCGTATTCATTTTCAATTTTTGCGAAGGCTCCATAGTTTTGAATACCAGTAACGATGGCTTCGATAATATCATTTTCTTTAATTTCTTTCATATTATCACCGTTTCTGTAAGTATTATAACACGATTTTGAAAAAATGCCTAGTAAAATACTTGAAATACTTATAAAAAATATATATAATTATTATGGGTGAAGAAAAATGGAAGAAAAAATAAATGAAGTATTAGATAAGATTAGACCTTATTTGCAAAATGATGGGGGAGATGTTGTCTTTAGTAGATATGAAAATGGGGTTGTATATGTTAAACTTATGGGGGCTTGCTCTAATTGTGAATATGCAGACCATACAATGGAAGAGGGTATTGAGAGTGCTCTCATTAATGAGATACCTGAAGTTATTAAAGTTGTTAATGAGATTTAACTTCTTTTTTTTAGCCACGGAATGGGTTCTAAGGGATAATATTTATTTAAATAATTATATATATTATCTAGGTAGGATGTGTAGTTGGGGATAGTGGCTATTATTTTATTAATGTTATCTTCAGAAAGTTCATTTAGAATGATAGAATCGTATATATCGAAGTAGATGCTGGGATATAGAATTCGGGAAAAGAGGATATTCATATCGTTTTTGGTATATGGATTGGTTTGGAAATAGGTATTTAGTTCATTAATTATATTTTTGTTGGAGTTATAGAAGGATACTTTAATATACTCAGCTAGGTCTCGGGATTTATGGTCTATTTTTAGATTGAAGGGGTTATAGAGGGCTTCGATAGTGCTATTTATGGGTATTTTTTTATGAGTTAAAGAGAGGGGAATGTTATTTTTATCTACATTGTGATTATAGTAGCTAATGGCATTTTCGGTTAGGCCGATAAAGAAGTTAAGGGTATCGACGAGAAGGGGGTGCTTTTTACCTATTTGGTTTATTTGTATTTCTAAGTAATCTATTTTTGTAGACCAGAGATTTGACCAAGAGGGAGGTGTGGTACCTCTGATAGGGATGTTGTTTATATTGCTTATTTCAAGGAGGGATACTTTTTTTTCAGTATTAATGTGGATTTTCATTAGGATATAGGGAATGTTATTGTATATGGATATGTATTTGCCTTGTTTATTGGGTATTATTTTATGAAAGAGGTTACTGCCTGTGGTTAGGGGTATGATGTTTGTTATTTCTTTTTCGGATATGTCTGTGATTATGAGATGATAGATGTTGGGAGGGCTTATAATGGTGTAATAGTTTTTATGGGGAATTATTTTGTCTACATTTATGTTATAGAAATATTTTATGATATTGTCCATAAGATCACCTAGTAATTATATGAAAAAAGGGGAATAAATATTGCTATTTATTCCACCGTTACGGATTTGGCTAGGTTTCGTGGTTTATCGATATCGCATCCTCTTAGAAGAGCTATTTCGAAGGATAGGAGTTGGAGAGGGATTATAGCAAGGATGGGCGAAAGTAGGGGATGTATTTTATCGATTTGGATTTCTTGATCAGCATAATCTTGATCATTTTCTAAAATACTATTGGTTATTATTATGTTGTATGCTCCGCGGGCCTTAACTTCTTTGATGTTACTTACGGTTTTTTCCTTAATGGTATCATCGGTTACGATTGTAATTACAGGGGTATCTTGTTCAATTAGGGAAATGGAACCGTGTTTTAGTTCTCCAGCAGGGTATGCTTCGCAGTGTATGTAGGAGATTTCTTTTAGTTTTAGAGCTCCTTCCATTGATATGGCATAGTCTATTTTACGTCCTAAGAAATAGATATCTTCTTTTTTATATATTGTTTTGGCAAGTGATTTATAGTCTTTGTTTATTTCTTTTTCGATAAGACTAGGTAGTTTTAGATATGCTTGTTCTACTTCTTCTTTGTTAATGGTATTGTTTTCTATACCGAGAGAGTAGGCTATTAGACTTAGTATTAGTACTTGAAGGGTGTAGGCTTTGGTAGTGGCAACGGCTATTTCAGGGCCGGCTTCTACATATATTACATTATCTACTTCACGTGCTATAGAACTTTCTTTGACGTTTATTATACCTAGGGTATGGGCTTTGTGTTCTTTAGCTAGTCTTATGCTAGCTAGGGTATCGGCTGTTTCTCCTGATTGGGATATGGCAATTACAAGGGTGTTTTCGTCTATGAAGTTGTTTTTATAACGGTATTCACTTGCTATTTCACAGGTTACAGGGAGATTTCCGTACAATTCAATTAGATGTTTTCCAACTAGACCAGCGTGGTAAGCACTTCCGCAAGCAACAATGTGGATTTTGCTGTAGTTTTTGAAATTTGGTAATTCAGCAATTTTTCCATTTCTGATATATTTGTCTATCAGATTTTGAATTTTTGTTGGTTCTTCGTGTATTTCTTTTAGCATATAATGGCTATAACCTTGTTTTTCTATTTCCTCACTTTTATGAGTGTATGTTTTTATTTCTTTGGTTACTTCTTTCATATTGTTATAAACGGTAACTTTATCTCTAGTTAGACGAGCAACATCGTTATTATCTAGTAATATATATTTATTGGTATATTTTAAAATGGCTGGGACATCAGATGCTATGTAGTTTTCACCTGTTCCTAAGCCTATTATGAGGGGACTGTCTTTTCTAAGAGCGTATAAATTGTTGTAGTCTCCATCTAGTATGAGAGCGATAGCATAGCTTCCTCTAAGTATATTTTCTACTTTATTTAGGGTTGTGATTATATCTTTTTCTTCTTTATAGATATTATCAATTACAGCAGCTGCTACTTCGGTATCGGTATCACTTTGGAAAGTGTAGCCTTTTTGTTTCATTTCTTCTTTTAGAGTTGCATAGTTCTCGATAATTCCGTTATGGACGATAGTAATTGCTCCAACGGTATGGGGGTGAGCATTGGTTATACTTGGTACTCCGTGAGTTGCCCATCTTGTATGAGCAATTGCTAAGTCTGATTTTATATTGTAATTGAGTTTTTGTTCTAGATTTATTATTTTACCTATTTCCTTGATTGTTACTTTTTTTTCGTTTTCTATATAAGTAATTCCGGCTGAGTCATAACCTCTATATTCTAGAGTTTTTAGACTTTCGATAGTTTTCTTTATGGCATCATTTTTGCCTATATATCCTATTATTCCACACATTTTTATATTTCCTTTCTTTGATACATTTTTTGTTTATTTGTTATGTATCTAACGACCTGTAGCCGTGGTAGTATCCGCAGATTAATCGATGACTACCAACCTCGTTACCCTTATGGGTCCTTACGCTAGTATGGATGGCCTCCTTTCTATCCTATACTTAACTATATTATATAATTAAATGTTGGTTTAGGCAAGTCTTTTTTTTACCCTCCGGGGGGCAGGTATAGGTATATACTTTAAAATGGGGTAAAATTCCATTAAATATATTGAATTTTGGTAATTTTGGATTAAAATATTGGTAGTTTATGTGAATTATTGTGATTTATAAGTAAGAAATGGTTTTTTTGGGAGGCAAAAAGGGCCTCTCATTTGCATTGAAAGTTAAAAAGTAATATAATTGTCCATCTCATTTCATTTCCCGCTTGGTTTATAAGGGTGGTAATGAGGTGGTTATTATTCTTTTTTTATGTTATTATATTGAAATGGATATAAGTATTTGCCCCCGATAGGGTAATTTGTATTAAAAATTAGTTGCTCTAACCCTGAAAATGTGGTAGAATAGGTGTAGAAATGAGGTATCGAGATGAAGAAGATTTTTAACAATGATTTGAGTATTAAGAATGTAGATGAAAAATTGGAGGTTTTTGGCTGGGTTAGTAAGAAGAGGGACCTCGGGGGCGTGATTTTTATTGACCTTAGGGATAGGAGTGGGATTGTTCAGCTTGTGGTTAATCCTGATAATCCGTATTATGAAGTGGCGAGCGAACTTAAAAGTGAGTATGTGTTAAGAGCGGTGGGAATGGTTAAGGAGAGGAGTAATAAGAATAGTAATATTGCTACGGGCGACATTGAGATAGTGGTCAGTGAGTTAGAGGTTTTGAATACTAGTTGCGATATTCCTTTTGAGATTAGTGATGATACGACAGCTCTTGAAGATACAAGACTTAAATACAGATATTTGGATATTCGTAGGAATGAGGTTAAGGATAATCTTATTTTAAGACACAAGGTTATGCTTGCTGTTCGTAATTATTTATCTAATTTGAATTTTATAGAAGTGGAAACGCCTATTCTTGGTAAGAGTACACCAGAAGGAGCTAGGGATTATTTGGTTCCTAGTAGGGTTAATCCTCATAAGTATTATGCTCTTCCGCAGTCTCCGCAACTTTTCAAACAGCTTTTAATGGTTGGTGGTATGGAGAGATATTTTCAAATTGCTAAGTGTTTCCGTGATGAGGATTTGCGAGCAGATAGGCAACCGGAATTTACACAGGTTGATATTGAGATGTCCTTTGTTAATGAGGATGATGTTATGAATTTAGCAGAGGGTCTTGTTAAGGAAGTTTTTAAGAAGATTAAGGGTATTGATATTAAGCTTCCTTTAAGAAGGATGAAATATGTTGATGCTATTCGTGACTATGGTAGTGATAAACCAGATTTGCGATATGATATGAAGATTAGGGATATTACGGATATTTTTGGTAATACTGATTTTAGTGTTTTTAAGAATATTATTAGTGAGAAGGGTATTATTAACTGTTTAGTTGTTAAGGATGCTAGTAGTAAGTTTTCTAGAAAGGATTTGGATAAGCTTACGGATTATGCTAAGAAGTATGGGGCTAAGGGTCTTAGCTATATTAAGTTTAATGAAGAGGTTACGGGCTCTATTGTTAAGAATTTAAAAGAAGAAGAGATTAGTGCTATTAGGGATAGTCTTGATATTGATAATAATGATTTGGTACTTATTATTTGTGGCAATTATAATGTTGTTAAGACTTCTCTTGGGGCTTTGAGATGTAAGCTTGCAAGGGATCTTGATATGATAGATGATAGTGCTTATGAACTTTTATGGGTAACGGATTTTCCTTCTTTTGAATATAGTGAGGAAGAGGGTAGGTTTGTTGCTTGTCATCATCCATTTACTATGGTTAAGGATAGTGATATTGATAAGCTTCTTACGGATAAGGCTAATTGTTATTCTAAGGCTTATGATATTGTTATTAATGGATATGAAGCTGGTGGTGGTTCAATTCGTATTCACGATCAGGATATTCAGAAAAAGATGTTTGAGGCTCTTAACTTAACAGAGGATGATATTAATAATAAGTTTGGTTATTTTGTGCAAGCTCTTAAATATGGTACTCCTCCACACGGTGGTCTTGCCTTTGGTCTTGATAGAATGGTAATGCTTTTATCTGGTACGGATAATATTAGAAATGTTATTGCTTTTCCTAAGACAGCAAGTGCTAGTTGTTTAATGAGTGAGTGTCCTAGTATGGTAACGGAGAAGCAATTAGAGGAACTTCATATTAAGAATGATTAGATACCAGTTTGAACTTGTCAACAAAAAGTAGACAGTAAAAAGATTTTATTTAAACCCTAGTTGA
>OLQV01000391.1_pt1 | contig 42646 bp, 35 predicted proteins | sample 1672371 | NCBI WGS metagenome assembly OLQV01 (sample SAMEA3136676, study PRJEB25190) | human gut metagenome
CTTGCTTTTATGCAAAACTAGATATGTATACGGGAAGTCATACGTGATAGCCCTATATGGTACATACGTTAAAGAAAGTTCGATGCTTTAAAGAAGAACACTTCACAATTCTATGGGAATGTTCTGATGCCCTATAAAGAAGGAACGAGGTACAAGTATATTATTTATAGGTTTATTACTCTTTACTCTATTAAATAAACTAATATATATCTTGTACTTTTTTTAATTATATGATAAAATGTATATATAATAAAGGAAGTAGGGAGGCGATCTATTTAGTTATAAGTACTAATATGGGGGATAAGAAATAAGAAAAATGGAGGTAATAATGAAAAAGATTGTAAGTTTTATAATGGTAATGTTTCTTACACTTAGTTTAACGGGATGTGTTAAATGTAATGTTAATATGGATATTAATAGTGATAAGTCTATGGAACTATCTTATATTATAGCAGTAGATCCTACTCTAATGGGTAATGATACTAATAGTAATATTGATACTAAACAAATAGAAGAATATAAGAAACAGGGTTTTGAGGTAACTGATTTTAATGATGGGGATATGAAGGGGTACAAACTTGTTAAGAAGATTAAGAATATAGATGATGTTAGTACTAGTGGTAAGGAAAGTTTTGATATTACTAAGTTTACTAATGGGGAAGAGAAGTATTTATTTAATGTTAAGAAAGGGTTACTTAAGAATAAGTATAGTACTAAGTTAGTAGCTGATACTAGTGATACGGATATGGGTGTTAGTGAAGATGATACTGATACTAGTGATAATACTGATAATGATAAACTTGCTTTAAATAGTGAAGATGGTACAGATAGTACTAATGATACTACTAATGATAATACTGTTAATGGAGACGTTATTATTAATGGGGATAGTACTACTACTGATGATACTACTACTAGTGATAATAATACTACTGATGATAATAATACTACTACTAGTGATGATAGTAGTATAGATGATGATTTTAGTACTTTTACAGATGGTTTAACTAATGCTATGAGTAGTAATATGGATTTGAGTCTTAATATTAATCTTCCTTATAAGGCTATTAGTAGTAATGCTACTAGTTCTAATAATGAGGGTAAGAATTTGATATGGAAGTTAAATCTTACGGATACTATAGATGCGGAATTTGCTTTTGAACTTTATAACTGGACTAATATTTATATTATTGGTGGTTCTCTTATTTTAGTGATTATTATTTTACTTATTATTATTGTAATGGGTAAGAATAGGGGTCACAAGGATAGAGGGGTTAAAACTCCTGTAGGGCCTATTAATAATAATAGTAATAGTTCTGTTCCTAGTATGGATATGGGGCTTAATTCTATGGGAATGGATAGTGTTTCTATGGGTGCCAACTCTAATATTAATGGTATGAATATGAATAGTATGGGTAATGTTAATGCTATGAATTCTACTAGTAATATGGGTAATATGAGTACTATGAGTAATAATGATATGAATATGGGTGCTACTAATATGAGTAATAGTGTAAGTGGTAATATGGATATTCCTTCCTTTGTAACGGGGGAGAGTAATATGGCGAGTGGGGATACTAATGGTGTTTCTAATGGTATGGCTAATAATACGCTTAATAGTGTAGTTAATGGTATGAATGGTAATATGGCTAATAATATGGCTAATAATATGGATAGTAGTATGAATAATAGTATGAATAATAGTATGAATAATGGTATACCTAATATGGTTAATAATGGTGTAGATAGTGCTGTTAATAGTGTTAATACTGTTAGTAATATGAATGCTAATAATATGGGTCTTAATGGTCCTAATAGTTATAGTAATAATAGTGGTAATGGTAATAATAGTAATAATAGTAATGGTGGTATGTTTAGTATGCCTAACTTTGATTTTAGTTTAGGGGGAGGTAATAATAGTAATAGTGCTAGTAATGGTAGTAGCTCTGTTAATGGTGATGGTAATGTTAGTAATGTAGATACTGTTAATAGTGCAATGGATCCTAATAGTAATATGGATAGTATGAATAATATGGATACTAATGGTGCTAATAATATGCAAGGTAATATTCCTGTAATGGATAATAATAGTAATATGAATAGTGGTGTTAATAGTATTCCTAATGTTCATAAGAATGGTGTTTATGGTATGGGAGCAGATAATGGTATCCCTAATGCTACTATGAATATGAACTCTAATATGGGTATGCAAGATATGATTAATAATATGGGTCCTAATAGTACTAATAATATTAATAATAATGGTGGTTATATGAACTAGGTTTCAGGGGGAATGGTTGTTATAAAGAATAAGGAGAGTATAGAAAAATGAAAAAGGTTGAAAAGGTTAATATTGCTATTATTATAATTCTTACTGGTGTTCTTTGTTTATTTGCTGGATATGTTATGTTTACTGAGGTTATGAAGGTTAATGATAATAGTAATAGTAAGGGTAATAGTAGTGAGAAGGTAAGTAAGAGTAGTATTAGTTTTGATGATAAGTTAGAGATAGATAAGCTTATTGGAACAGAGAGTAGTAATCTTTCTTTAATGCTTAGTAAAGATAGTTTAAGTGATGTAACAAATGATGATATTCTTTATTACTTATATGATAAGTATTTAAGAGATAGTTATGAGGAAAAAGAGGGAGTAACTTTTACTAAGGAAGATATGGCTAAGGCATTTAAAGAAAGTGCATTAAGTGATAGGTCATATACGGATGGTGATATTGTTTATTCGTATAATGGAAATAAGGCTACTATATGGAAGTATGATAGTAATAGTGGTACATATAGTTATAACCCTGCTGGTCTTGGGGGATTTGTTACTGATACTATGATTGCTTATACATATAATTTGAAGAGTTATGTAGAAAATAATAAGTATGTAGTTATTAATAAGTATTTATTTACTAATAGTTTTGCTCCTGATATTTTAGGGGATAATATATACAGTGTTTCATCTATATTATATGGTAACTATAATAGTGCTATAAGTGGTAGAGAAAGTTATGATAAGAATGCTACTAATTATGTAACTAAATTGGATAATATATATGCTCCATATAATATAGAAGATGTAGAAGAGTATGCTATTAATAATTATGATAGTATTAAAGATAAGTTAGATACTTATACTTATACGTTTGAAAAGAAAGATGGACACTTTGTTATTACTGATTTTAGTGTAGAACATAGTAAATAGGAGGATATATATGAGTAAGAATAATAATGATAATATAGTTGGTATTAATAAGGGGATGTTTGTTATTATAGTTATATTAGTGGTACTTCTTGTTATGTTTGCTATTTATACAATGGTAATATATAAGAATGATACTAAGAGTTTAACTGGTAAGACTGATAATACTTTGAGTGATAGTAGTAAGGGTAATAGTAGTGCTATTAGTTCTAGTGATTTAATGGAGATTAAGAGTATTATTGGAGCTGGTACTTTTGATAGGTATAGTTTGAATTTTTTACTTGATAAGAGTAGTATAAATGATATTACTAATGATGAAAAACTAATTTATGTTAGTAATGGTATAGATACAGATAATTATAAGTATGGTGATACTTTAAGTAAAGAAGAGTTTAAAAAACTTTATAATAATAGTGCTTTTAGTAACTTGGAATATACTGATGATGATATAAAAGAGAATGGAGTTACAGTATTTAGTTACGATAAGAGTAGTGGTGTATATAAGTTTATGCCTGAGGCTACTGATAATTATGGAACAATATACACAAGAGCTGTTTATACTTATGATGTAGATAATTATATTAAGGGTGATAAGTATATTGTATCTTTTAAATATTTATTTGCTAATGATTATGATTTTGAAAAGGGTACAACTGGTATTACTTTAGATGAGTATTTACGTAATGGTGGAACTATATTATATGGTTCTTATAGTGATGCTAAGAATGGTGCTAATGATAAGGATAAGAGTGCTGTTAATAGTGTTGGTAAACTTGGTTATTATTGGGAGAATAGTAGTCCATTTCTTAATAGTTATGCTATGAAGAATTATAGTGATATTAAAGATAAGTTAGATACTTATACTTATACATTTGAAAAGAAAGATGGACACTTTGTTATTACTGATTTTAGTGTAGAACATAGTAAATAGGAGGTATAAGGTGAGAGTTAAGAGAGATAGTTTATTTATGATATTTGTTGGGGTACTTTGTTTATTTATGGGTTATGCTATAAATAGTGAAGTTACTAAGTTTAAGAGTAGCGATAGTAGTAATATGGAAAGGGAAGTTAAAGATGGTAATACTTTAATGGATGGGAATATTAGTATTGAACTTAGAAGTATTATTTATAATTATCTTTCTTTTCTTTATTCTAAATCTAATTATAAGGATATTAGTAATCAGGATAGGTTAGTTATTGTTACAGAAACTAATGGGGATATTTTTAATAATACTAATGAATTTAGTGTAGATACCTTGCGTAGCACTTATGCTAAATCAATCTTTTCTAATAGTAAGTATAGTGATGAGGATATTGGTGCTAGTCATAATGGTGTTATAATGGATGGGGTTGTGAAGTGGAAGTTTGATAGTAGCAGGGGAATGTATGTTTATAATGGGGTAGATGTTAGTAAGAATGGGACAAGGGTTTTATATACTTATCCGGTTAATAGTTATATGGATGGGGATAGGTATGTGATTGTGAATAGGTATTTATTTGTTAATAGTTATGGGGATAGTGATATAGAGGGGGATAGGGTTATTTATGGCTCTTTTAGAGAGGCTAATAGGAATCTTCTTACATTTGATAGGGGTAGTGATGGGATTGGGAAGGTTAGTAAAGTGGTGTTAGGGGATTATGGGTTAGTTGATGATTTTGTTAATGATAATTATGGGGAGTTTATGGATAAGATGGATACTTATACTTATGTGTTTGAGAAGGATAAGAGTGATGGACATTTTGTTTTGAGTGATTATTGGGTTGATTTTGGAAAATAGGAAGAGGAGGATTTAAGAATTATGAGTAGAAATGGGAATATGGTTAGTATTAATAAGGGGATGTTCGTTATTATAGTGATACTTGTTGCTATTATTATTATGTTTGCTACTAATATGCTTTTCTTGTATAAGAGAGATGTTATGAAAAATTGTGATAGTAATGGTGGTAATGTAGTTAGCAAGGGTATTAGTTTTGAGGATAAGATTGTGTTAGATGGTATTATTGGAACGGGTAATAGTGGTCTTGGTTTCTTACTTGGTAAGGATAGTATTAATAATATTGATAATAATGATATGCTTTATTATATTTATAGTGAGTATTTGAGTGATAAGTATAAGACGAATGAGGGGGTTAGTTTTACTAAGGATGATGTTAAGAGGGCTTTTAATGAGAGTGTTTTTAGTAATAGGAGTTATATTGATAGTGATATTATAGATAGGAAATATGGGAATAATGCTAATATATGGAAGTATGATAGTAGTAGTGGTACTTATAGTTATAATTCACTTGGTATTGGGGGAATTGTAGTTAGTACTAATATTGTGTATACTTATAATGTGGATAATTATGTAGAGGATGGTAAGTATGTAATTGTTAATAAGTATTTGTTTAGTAATAGCTATGCGGAAGTTACTGGTAATGATAGTAGCAAAGTTTATATATATGGGGACTATAATAGTGCTGTAAAGGGTAGTTGTATGGATTGTGATAGTATTGGTAGGGATTTGACAGAACTTGATAGTGTATTTAGTAGTGAGGATATAGATAGATATGCTATTAGTAATTATGATAGTATTAAGGATAAGCTTGATACTTATACTTATGTGTTTGAAAATAAGGATGGGCATTTTATATTAAGTGATTATAGTGTTAAACATAGTAGGTAGTTTTTACTAATAAGTGTAAAAAATTGTAAATATTATTGTCAAAGTATGATACAATAAATGTAGAGGTGATATGTATGTGTATATCAAAAATAAATTCAAAATTGACGTTAGATTATTTAAAGAATGCTCCTGAGGATTTGTACTTTGATAGGAAAAGAGCTAAAATATCAATTCAAGATTTAGCAAATGAAATTGCTTCTTTTGCAAATGCTAATGGGGGTGTAGTTGCGGTTGGTATTACTGATGATGGAATTATTGAGGGATTTAATCAATATGGTATTAATAAATTGAATGAGTTTCAAAAGGTTGTTACTAATTATCTTCATCCTTGTCCATTATATGATTATGAGATAATTGATGTTGTTAATGAAAAAAATGAGAAAGATGTAATTTTGCTTTTTCATATTGATTCGTCTGTTACAGGTATTGTTAGAAATAATAAAGATGAAGTGTATTGTAGACAAGGTGATTCGTCTATAAAATTAACTTCGGATCAAGTTAGAAGTTTGGAATATGATAAAAGAGAAAGAGATTTTGAGGCTGAGATTTTACTTGATTCTACTATTAATGATATGGATGAGGAAATGGTTGAGTTATATAGAAAAAGGATAGGTACGGACTTAACAAATGTGGAAGTTCTTAAAGCTAGGGGATTTATAAGGGAGAAGAATAATACTTTTTATTTTACAAAGGCTGGTATGCTTTTGTTTGGTAAGAATCCAACTATATATTTACCTAGTGCTAGAGTTAGGGTATTAAAATTTGAGGGTTCAGAGTTTCAAGTAGGAACGGAAATGAATATAGTTAAGGATAAGACTTTTGACAGTTGCTTATATAAAACGATAGAGCAGGCTAAGGATTTTATTGCCTCTCAATTAAGAGAATTTACACACTTGAATGAAGATGGAATATTTGAAACTATTCCTGAATATCCTGAGTTTGCTTGGTATGAGGGATTAGTTAATGCAGTTACTCATAGAGATTATAGTAATTATGGTGAACATATAACAGTTAAGTTATATGATGATAGATTAGAGATATTAAGCCCCGGAAAATTAGGTGGTTTTGTTACAATAGAGACTATGAAAACGAAAAGGTATTCTAGAAATCCGCAAATTGCTAGGGTATTAAATGAACTTGGTATTGTTAGAGAACTTAATGAGGGAGTAAAGAGAATTTACAGTGAAATGGAAAAGTTTTACTTAAAGGCACCTGTGTATTCTGAGCCGGATAAAAACTCTGTTTTACTTGTTCTCGAAAACAACGTTGTAATGAGAAGTAAAAGGAAAACGGAAAGTATGTTGAAGTCTGATAATATTGGAAATAGTTGGGAAGATTTAAGTTATGCTGAAAGACTGGTATTACAAGCAATTTATGATAAAGGAGAAATAACCGCCGAGGATGTTTCAAAAATTATAAATAGAGGTAGAACCACATCAATTAAATTATTAAATAGATTACAAGAAAAGAAATTAATAGATTGGACCGGAACTTCAAAGTATGACAATAATGGTAGATATATTATAAAGTGAGTACCCTTTCACATCCTTTCACACCCTTTCACTTTTTGTGCTAAATTTGAAAGGGTGTAGTATTTTTTATAAAGATTTTGGTAATTAGAATGGTAAAATTTAAATATTAAATTATAGTCAATGTCTTATAAAATGGACGTTTAAGAACCTATTTATGCCCAAAAAGGTATTTTATTAATGACCTATTATAAAAATAGTTACCCTTTCACATCCTTTCACACCCTTTCACTTTTCTATAAATTATATAAACGAGTGTATAAATATATGATGTAAATTTTATATAAAAAGACATAAAATTAAATTTATTACATTGACAAACTACATTTAATATAGTAGAATGTATATAGGAAAATTTGGTTAGTAGTTAAGACTGCCTTCCGTACTTTTTATTAAAGTAGGAAGGAGGGATATCTATGGGTAAAAAAATGAAATTATATTTTTACAAAACATATACATTACTCGTAAGAGTATCCTATACTTTATCTATAATAATTAGATAAAAAATGTCCTAGCTACATAAGTAACTAGGACAGTCAATACAATATTAAAAGGCAGTCTTAGCGAACACTAAGTTTTCCTTTCATTTATAATATATCATTAATTTTAAAAAATATCAATAAAATACTTGAATAAATTATAAAAAGTTGATAAAACTTGGTTACTATTCACTTTCTAAAAAGTGAATAGTATCGTTAATTTATGTAAAATACCTGAAAAGTTAAAGAAACGTATTTTAAATATGTTTTTTTTTTGATATAATGGTATTGTGATGTAATATGCAAAGTATATATGGAATGACAGTAGAGATGTTAGAGAATTATTTTATTAGTATAAATGATAAGAAATTTAGAGCTATACAAGTATATGAGGCTCTATATAAAAAGAGAGTTAAGGATATAGATGATGCTCCTAATATTCCTACTAATATTAAAAATAAGATAAAAGAAGATTTTGATACTAGTTTCATTACTATTATTAGTAAACAAGAGAGTAGTGATGTTAATAAGTATTTATTTAAACTTAGAGATGGTAATACAGTAGAGGCGGTACTTATGAGGCACGATTATGGAACAAGTATCTGTATATCTAGTCAAGTAGGCTGTAATATGGGATGTAAGTTCTGTGAGAGTGGTAGGTTAAAGAAAGTACGTAATTTGGATGCTAGTGAGATGGTTATGCAGATTCTTCTTGTTATGGGGGATATTGGGGATCGTATTACTCATATTGTTATTATGGGTATTGGAGAGCCTTTTGATAATTATGATAATGTTATGAACTTTGTTAGAATTATTAATCACCCTAAGGGTATTGGTATAGGGAGTAGACATATAACGATATCTACTTGCGGGATAGTACCGAAGATATATGAGTTTATGAAAGAGGATGGACAGGTTAATTTGGCTATTAGTTTGCACGCTCCTAATAATAGTATTAGAGATAGTATTATGCCTATTAACAGGGTATATAGGATAGAGGATGTAATGGAGGCTATAAGGGTTTATATTGAAAAGACTAATAGAAGAGTTACTTTTGAGTACATACTCCTGAAGGGCCTAAACGATAGTGCAGAAAATGCGAAAGAACTTGCAAAGTTAATTAGGGGAATGAATGCGTACGTAAATTTAATTCCTTATAATGAAACGGAAAACTTGGACTTTAAAAGAAGTAGCAAGGACAGTATTATGCGTTTTTACGATATTTTGAAGAAAGAGAAGATTAGTGTTACAATTAGGAAAGAGTTTGGCGGTAATATTGATGCGGCGTGCGGGCAACTTAGGGCAAACTTTAATAGAAAAGAGGGATAAATATGCAGACATTTTATTTTACAGATGTAGGGAAGGTTAGAAGTCATAATGAGGATAATGTTACGATAATTAGTAATGATAATAATGAATTTATTTTGGCGGTTGCTGATGGTATGGGGGGTCACAGGGCTGGAGAAGTGGCTAGTGGTATAGCGATTGATAAGGTATGTGATGAGTTTTATAAGTTAGATACGCTTGGTACGAAAGAGGATGCTATTGATTTTTTGAGGAATCTTGTTCAGGTTATTAGTAAGAGTATATTTGCTTATACGAAGGAGCATCCGGAAAGTAAGGGTATGGGTACGACTTTGGTTATTGCTATTAAGACTAATGATTATATTCTTTATGGTAATATTGGTGATAGTAGTGGTTATGTTCTTAAAAATGAGGAGTTATACAAGGTTACTCGTGACCATACTTTGGTTAATTTGCTTATTTCAACTGGGGAACTTACGGAAGAAGAGGCTAAGTTTCATCCGCGGAAGAATGTTTTAATGAGGGCCCTTGGGGCTAATGATCCGATTGATATTGATATTTTTGATGTTGATACATCGGTTAATGGTTTATTTCTTTGTAGTGATGGTCTTACTAATATGCTTACGGATGAACAGATTGTTAAGATTCTTAATAGTGATTTATCAATAGAAGAAGCGGTTGTTAAACTTATTAGAAAGTGTAACAGTAGAGGGGGAACGGATAATGTATCAATTGCTTATTTGAAGAAGGAGATTGGTGATTTATAATGTTTTCAAAGGGTTATAAGATTAATGATAGGTATGAGATTGTTAAGACTATTGGTGAGGGTGGTATGGCTAATGTTTATTTGGCTATTGACCTTATTTTGGATAGGAAGGTTGCCATTAAGGTTTTAAGGGGTGACTTATCTGGTGATGAGAAGTTTATTAGGAGATTTGAAAGGGAAGCGTGGTCAGTATCTAATTTATCTCATCCTAATATAGTGGAGGTTTATGATGTTGGAGAAGAGAATGGTATGCACTATATTGTTATGGAGTATATTGAGGGTAAGACGTTAAAACAACTTCTTAAGAAGAGAGAGAGTTTAACGGTTGCTGAAGTTGTTGATATTATGAGTCAGGTTACGGCTGGTATTGAACATGCTCACGAGGCTTATATTATTCACAGGGATATTAAACCGCAGAATATTATGATTCTTGATAGTGGTCTTATTAAGATTACTGACTTTGGTATTGCTATGGCTCTTAATGCTACGGCTTTAACACAGACTAATAGTGTTATGGGTAGTATTCATTACATCCCACCAGAACAGGCTAATGGTAAGGGTGCTAGTGTTAAGAGTGATATTTATTCGATGGGTATTCTTATGTATGAACTTCTTACGGGGTCTGTTCCTTTTAAGGGGGATAATGCGGTGGAGATTGCTCTTAAGCATATGAAAGAGAAGATTCCTAGTGTTAGAAAGCAGAATCCTACTATTCCTCAGAGCGTTGAGAATATTATAATTAAGGCAACGGCTAAGAATCCTCGTAACAGGTATGATAGTGCCAAGGAGATGCATGATGATCTTGTTACTTGCTTGGAGAGGGAAAATGAGAAAAGGGTTAGTTTTGAGTATCCGGAGAATGATTTTAATTCTGTAGATGCTAGTAGTATTAAGGGGAAGATTCCTGAGGTTAAGAATGAGAGTATTATTGTGGATCCTATAAAGATAGATAATGATAAGGATACTGATGATAGTAGCAGTAGTAATGGTGATTATGAGAGTAGTGATGAGAAGAAGACTAACAGGGTTTTAAGGGGATTAATTGTGTTTATTGTTATATGTCTTGTATTTAGCTTGGGAGTGTTTATTTTTCTTAATACTACAAGGGTTAAGAATGTTAAGGTGCCTGACTTATATAATTATAGTTTAGATGATGCTATGGAGAGGCTTGATAAGCTTGGTCTTAAGTATGATGTTAAAGAGATGAAGAGTGAAGATGTTGAGACGGGTAATATTGTTAAGACGGCTCCTAAGAAGGGAACGGTTAAGAAGAAGGGCAGTACTATTATTTTGTATGAGAGTACGGGTGGAGACTTCTATGCTTTAGAGGACTTTACTGGTAAGGATTATACGGAGATTAAGGCTAAGTTAGAGCTTTATGGGGTTAGTGTTAATGTGGAAAAGAGGGATGTTGATGATCCTAAGGAATATAGGGATAAGGAGAATGTGATTATTGATCAGAGTCCTAAGTATGTAGAGGGTGAAGATGTGTCTTTGAGTGAGGGAGATACGGTTACTTTATTTGTTCCTAATATTGTGGATACTTATCCGGATATGGTAAGTGAGGGCTGGACTTTATCTAGTTTAAAGGCGTTTAGTGATGAGTATGGGGTTACTTATGTGGTACAGGATGCTAATGGAGTGACTATTCCTAGTGATGAGTATGATTTGTATAGTGATGCTAAGATAACTTATCAGTCACGTAGTGCCGGTGACACTATTATTAAGGGGATTACGCTTAGTGTTAAATTGGATGCGGTGTATGAGAAGGATATTCTAGATGATGTGATGCCGTAGAAAGGGGGATTTATGGAAGGTATTATTGTTAAAAATATTAGTAATGATTATACGGTAGTTAGTGAGGGGGAGAGGTTTATTTGCAAGGCGAGGGGGAAGTTTAGGCACAGTAATGTGGTTCCTTTAGTTGGGGACAGGGTTGTTTTTGATGGGGAAGGTGGTATTATTTTGGATATTCTTCCCCGTAGGAACACTCTTATTAGGCCTAGTGTTAGTAATATTGATGTGGCCTTTGTTATGGCTAGTGTTAGTCCGAGGCTGGATTTGGTGCTTCTTGATAAGATGCTTACGATTATTTCTTTTAATTGTATTGAGCCGGTTATTTGTTTTACGAAGATGGATTTGATAGGGGACGAGAAGGAGAGGGAAGAGTATACTGGGCTTATGGATTATTATAGGGGGATTGGATATCGGGTTGTTTGTAATGACGAGATAGAGGAGATTGGGGAGATTATTCGGGGGAAGGTTGTGGTCTTTTCGGGCCAGAGTGGTAGTGGCAAGAGTACGCTAGTGAACAGGCTTGATAGTAGTTTGGAACTTAAAACGAACGAGATATCTAAGGCTCTTGGTCGGGGCAAGCATACGACGAGGCATAATGAGCTTTATGAGGTGTGTGGGGGATATGTCGTGGATACGCCTGGCTTTAGTAGTGTTGATTTTAGGGGGATGGATAGAAGTGATATTAGGGATAATTTTAGAGAGATGTATGAGTACTTAGATGAGTGCAAGTACAGGGATTGTATGCACGATAGGGAAGATGGGTGCCGGGTTAAGGAACTTGTTAGGGATGGCACGATTCTTAAAAGTAGGTATGATAACTATATTATGTTTATAAAGAAATAGGGCTTTATTTGAAAAATGGGCCCTTATTTCTTTATATATAAAAAAGTGGGAAAGTGGTAGTGGGGTTATTGCAATATGGGGTATCTTTTGTTATAATTTACTTATGATAAAAGATAGGAAATTTCATTTTTTTAATATTGGGGTGTGAATTTTATAATATAAAATATGAAAAACACTGATGATGGGAAATTGAAAAATATAATATATTGTGAGGTGAGACTAATGGATAGAAAAAATAGAAAAGTATTAACATTAGGTATTTTTGCCCACGCGAATGCTGGTAAGACAACGATAACAGAACATTTGCTTTATCATACAAATGTAATTGAAAGTATTGGTAGGGTTGACTCTGGTAATACTGTTACAGACAATATGAAAGTTGAACAGGAAAGAGGAATAACTGTAAGAGATTCGATAGTGTCTTTTAAATTAAATAACAAAAATATTCAATTAATAGATACACCAGGACACGTAGATTTTTCTGCTGAGGTGGAAAGAGCAATTAATGTTTTAGATGGTGCAGTGTTAGTTATTTCTGGTGTTGAAGGATTGGAAGCACAAACATATACAATATGGCGGGCACTACAAGAAAAAAATGTCCCAGTTATCATATTTATCAATAAGATGGATAGAAAAGGTGCAGACTATGATAAAGTAATTGCTGAATTACAAAATAATTTAAAAGTTCCAACATTAACATTAACACATGTCCATCAAGAAAGTGATGGTGGTATTTCTATAGTACCTGCAAGTATAACAGAGATTATGGAGACCTTGTCAATGATTGATGATGAGACGTTAGAAAAGTATATAAATGGTCAAGATATTGATGGTAAATGGTTAGCATCTAAAATGATTAATTTAACCCATAAAAATAAAATTTTCCCAGTTATTGGTGGTAGTGCTTTGATGGATGTAGGAATTAATGATTTGGTTGATTCCATTGCAAGATATTTGCCAACTACTTCTAAAAAATTAGATAAAGAAATGTCTGCATACGTTTTTATGATAAGAGTAGATGAAAATGGAAAAAATGCTTATATTAAAGTTTTAAATGGAAGTATTAATAATAGAGATGTTATAAGCACAAGTGAAGAAAAAACAGAAAAAATAAAAAATATTATGATTCCCGATGGTTCGAAAATGAAATCTGTTGATAGTGTATATAGTGGAGATATTGCTATAGTTAATGGTTTAGATGTAAAGTGTGGTCAAATTATAGGAAATAATGTTGGTTTAGATAAATATATAAGCTTTGTTAAGCCTTTATTAACAATGGAAATTAATCCAATAGATAAAAAAGATACAATAGAATTGATGAGAGCACTTAGGATATTAAATGAAGAAGATCCTTATTTAGACGTTAGGTACAATGAAAGAACAAACTCAATATATTGTAGTTTAATGGGTGAAGTTCAAGCCCAAATTGTAAAAACAATGTTAGAGGAAAGATTTAATATTAAGGCTAATATTGAAAATCCTATTGTAATTCATAAAGAAGTTCCAACATTGACAGTTTCTGCAAAGGCAAGTTATACGTGTGTTTCTGGAATTGAATTAGAAGTTTCACCATTGGAACGAGGTAGTGGATTTAAATATGTTTCAAAATTGTCAACAGATTTTTTGCATTTAAAATATCAAAGGCAAGTAGAAAGATTAATTAATTATTATTCAAAACAAGGTTTAAATGGATGGGAACTTACAGATATGGAAGTGGCACTTATTGGTGGGCAATTTGACTCAATGGGTAGTGATCCTATGCATTTTAATATAATTACACCATTAGCTTTATTTAGATGTTTAAAACAGGCAAATATGAAATTATTAGAACCTATATCTAGTTATATTATTACTTTCCCTGAGGAATATTCAAGTAACGTTATAAAATTAATATCTTCAAAGGGTGGAATTTATCAAATTACAAATTCATTTGGTGGTGAAATAACAATTGAAGGTGAAGCACCGTCAGCAAATATGTTAAGTTTTCCTTTAGAATTATCTATGAATACTAGTGGCCGTGGTACTTATACATCATATATTTCTAAATATGAAATAAGTAAAGATCAGGATGCAAAAATGGAATACATAGGTGCTGATCCTAGAAATGAAACTACTTTTATAATAAATGATATGAAGGCAAGTTTGGATTCACTAGATGAAACACTTATGAAAAAGAAAAAAGAAAGTCGTTCGAAATTTGCAAGAATTCAAAAAGAAAAAGAATATGGCAGAAAAATGTAAGTGATTTTATGTATTCATATAAAAATATAAAACTTTTAGATTAGTATGATCTTGAGTTTTGCGGTTAAACTAAGCAAGCCCTTATTTATAATGGTTTGTTCAAATTTTAGTTGTTGTGTATTTTTGGTTTTTGATGTTATTTTTAATTTTTTAATGTATAAAAAAGTGGTAGTGGGGTTATTGCAATATGGGGTATCTTTTGTTATAATTTATTTATAATAAAAGATAGGAAAAATGATTATGGAAGATAAGAAAATAAATAAGAAACTAGTTATTGTATCAGTATTAATTGCTACTATAATAACTAGTATAGGGGTTGCTTTTGGTTACTTTGTATGGAACAGTACTACTAATACGGATATTAGTTTTACAGTAGAGGGAGCAGTAGTTCAGCTAGATGATGGCACTGATATAAAGGGTGCTAACTTGATGCCTGTTGCTAGTTACACTAGTGGAGGTAAAAATGTAGTTAAGAAAGATATTAAGATTAAGTTAAAGGATACTGTTAGTGATACGGTTACAGTAGACTTTAAGTTAAAGATTAATTCTATAGATAGTGGTTTAAACCATAGTAGTTTTAAGTATAACTTAGTTAATGCAAGTGGTACTAGTGTTAAGAGTGGTAACTTTTCTACTAGTAAAGCAGGAGATAGTATTAATTTACTAACACTAAGTACTACGGATGGTAGTTTAACTACAACACTTACTAGTTATACTTTATATATCTATATAGATGGAGCAAGTGGTGATAACTCTAGTAGTATGATGAATCAAAGTTTTGATTTTAGTTTAGATGTAACTGGTAGTAATTCTAATGTAGAATATACTGGTCTTGCAACAGCGGTAGTAAAAAAATTAGATGATGGAACTACTGGTGACTCGGGTAGTGGTGTATATAAAGTAGAACATAGTGCGATACCTGCTAGTAGTAGTGCTACTGGAAGTGAGATACCAGCAGTAACTGATTATAGGTATTATGGAGCTAATCCTAATAACTATATATGTTTAGATATGGAAGGACAAAGTACTTGCCCTGATAGAAGTTTATATAGAATAATAGGAAGTATTTATGAAGAAAATGCTGGTGAAAATTTAATTAAGGTAATAAAGGCAACCCCATTAACAAACGGAAGTACGACAACTTATGCTTGGGATAGTAATAATAAAAATATATGGGCAACACCTACTAATGGAAATTATAGTAATAGTTTAAGTAGTGGAGCTAGTTTAATGATACTATTAAATAGTGGAGATTGGTGGAGTGGTACTAATACTTATGCTGATTATGGTTTAACAACAACGGCAAAAAGTATGGTTAATACTAGTAGATATTATTTAAGTGGGTATAATGATAGTAGTATTAAAACAATAGCTATGTATGGATATGAAAGAGGAACAAATAGGTATGATACAAGTAGACCTTTATATTGGGATGGTTATGTGGGGTTAATGTATCCAACTGATTATGGATATGCGGCTGGAAATAGTTGTTCGACTGGTACTAATTTACTTGATTATAATAGTAGCTGTAAGTATAAGGCTTGGCTCTATAATTCAAGTAATTGGCAGTGGTTAATGTCGCCGCATTCGATCGGTTCCAGCACGTGGCGTGTCAATTTCACTGGCAGCGTCTACAACTACAGCGCGGGCAATACCGGTTTGGTCTCCCCAGTCTTCTACCTCACCTCTACTACATCTATAACATCTGGTAGTGGTACTCAAGATGATCCTTATCTTGTATCATAGATAGGGGTATTATGTATAATATTAGTATATAGAACACGATAGTGTAAATAAAAAAAGGAGAAGTTATGAAAAGGAAAATGGTTAGTGTATCAATTTTGGGATCTAGTGATAAGTTAGAGGCTGTGAGGCTTTTGAATGGGACTAGTTGTGATTTTATTCATATTGATGTTATGGATGGGGAGTTTGTGGCTAATAAGGCGTTTAGTATGAGTTTAGTGCGGAAGATTAATCGGATTACGGAGAAGAAAATGGACGTGCATTTGATGGTTAGGGATGTGGAGATGTATGTGAAGAGGCTTAGGGGTATGAATATCGGGTATGTGACTTTTCATATTGAGGCGGTAAGGGATATGGATATTGGGGGTATTATTGGGTGCATTCGTGATATGGGGTATGGGGTTGGTATTAGTATTAAGCCGGATACGGATATTGGGGTACTTAGGGGTATTATTGATATTGTGGATATGGTGCTAGTTATGAGTGTTGAGCCTGGTAAGGGGGGACAGGAGTTTATGATAGAGAGTGTAGCGAGGATTAAGGAGATTAGGAAGATGAGGAGGGATGTTATTATTAGTGTTGATGGGGGCATTAATGATATGACGAGTTTTTTAGTGGATACGGATATGGTTGTTGTGGGGAGTTATATTACTAGTAGTAGTGATTACGAGGAGAGGATAGAGAGGGTTAGGTAGTGGACTAACCAGTAGATAATATATGATAGATAGCAACTAAAATTTTTCTAGCAATTGCAATCCATTTTGCATCTTTGTTATCGTATTTCTCACCTTTAATAACAGCAACCCATTTAGGATTGGCAACGACGACATTAGAAATATAACCTTCTAATGCATTGTATACTGGAATATAATATTTGCCTGTTGATTCCATACATACATTTTGACAATCGTTTTCAATTAGCCAATTTCTAAATTCAATTAATGAGTTATTAAAGGTAGAAAAACGTTTTTTGGAATATTTAGTTGTTTGTCCCGTTGAATCACAAATAACAGCAACAAAAGGGACTACTTATGTGTGCTTGAAATAACTACATTCGCACTGCTTAATATGCTGATTTAATCCTAAGAGTTACAGGAAGTCTGCAACTCCTCCTTCTGTGATTTGTAGAACACATTCCTTCAAGGTTGTTATTATAATAAAAATAAATTTATTACAAGTTTTCATGGCTATGTGTGTCTTGAAGACGAGCCTCAGATGAGGCGGAAAGGAATGAAACTTAATATGGATAATAGTATAATAAATGTAGGCTTATTAAAACAAATACATTCTTTTCTAAAAGATTGTGATAGTTTAAGATATTTAGATCCTAATATATTTGAGAATATAGATAAGAGTAAAGGAAATAATAATGTGTCTTTCGTTGAATATTATTTAGAATACATAAATAGTTTACCTAAGTTAGATTTTGAAAGTGTAGTAAAAATATCTAGAGAGGTATATCAATTGTATGGAAAAGAAAAAGAGTTTGATAGAATATTAGAAAAACTAAAAAGCAGTTATAGTATAGATAAAGGAACTTTTAATAAAGATGATGATAATTGTATAACAAAGGCTTCAGAAAGTAGAGTATTATTATCTGGAACTTGTTATGATGTAGTATTATTGTGTCATGAAATTGGACATAAATTAAGATTTGATGGTTTCAAAAATTCTACTGATATTATGGATAGTTTCTTTTTTGAAACTCCATCAATTATACTTGAATTTACTGCAAGCGATTATTTAAGAGATAATTATGGCATTGATATCAAAGCAGATGAATTAAGAAAAGCACATATATTGAGTATTAAAAGAGAAAATTGCATAGAAAATAATATATTTCAAATTGTAATCAGTTTATTAAAAGAGAAAAGGTTAAATATTATAAACTTATATAAAGAGTTTATTAAAAACTCGGATATAGTTGAATATTTTAATAAGCAAGGTTCTTCTATTAAAGACTGTATTGATGAAGGAATGACAGGTTATTCTTATGATATAGGTTACATATTGGGTGAATATGTAAATAATAGCGATAATAGAGTTGAACTCTTAAATATGTTATTAAAGTATAAAGACAATGGAATTAATATGCCATTTACTATTGAAGAAGAAATTGTTAAAGCAACATTAGGAAACCTAAAACATATTAAACATTAAAAAAATATTACAATTGATTCTTTTTAAAAAAGATGGTGTATATTATGGTGGCTCTTCTCAAAGTTAGTTGAAATGATATAAAAAAAAGAGAAGATTGCATTTATATTAGTTATTACGAACCAATATGTGAACATAAATGTCCTTTTTGTGGTGAAGAAAGTTCTAGTATTCATAGCAATTATATAAGAACAATTGGTGACTTACCTATTCAAAATAATGATGTAAAACTGATATGGTGTGTAAATTGGTTTATGAGTTACTTATCATATTTTTTTCTTATAATGAATTTAGGGGTCGTTCAAAAATAATAATGTAATTTTATTTGCATCAAATATATTGTTAATTGCATCATTTTGTGATATAATGGTGTAAATGAAAGGAGAATGATGCAATTTGAGAAAATTTAATTTAATAGATGAATATAATAGCATTATATCTAATAGTAATATTATTAACCTAATAAGTAAGATCCATGAATACAAGGGAAAACAATCATATTTATTAGAAACTAAGAAAGATACTTTAGAAACTTTATTAAAGGTTGCTAAAATTCAAAGTACTTCTTCATCAAATAAAATTGAGGGTATTTATACAACCGATAAAAGAATAAATGAAATAGTAAATCAAAAACTAGAGCCTAAAAATAGAAATGAGGAAGAAATTGCAGGTTATAGAGATGTATTATCTTTGATTCACGATAATTATGATTTTATAGATATTAATAATAATACAATTTTACAATTGCATAGGGATTTATATAAGTATACTGGTTATAGCTATGGTGGTAAATTTAAAAATTCACAAAATTATATTGAAGAAACAAATGAACAAGGTGAAAAGAAAATAAGATTTACTCCACTATCTCCTGTAGAAACACCTATTGCAATCCAAGATTTATGTAAAAGTTATAATGAATTAGTTAATAATGAATCTTGTGATTTATTAGTATTAATTCCAATATTTATATTAGACTTTGTATCAATCCACCCATTTAATGATGGTAATGGAAGAATGAGCAGATTATTAACTCTATTATTACTATATAAAGCTAATTATCTTGTAGGTAAATATATAAGTATTGAAAAAATAATTGAAGATACTAAAGATAGTTATTATGACACTTTACAAAAAAGTTCAATAAATTGGTATAATAATGAAAATGATTATTCTTATTTTGTAGAATATTATTTAGGAATAATATTAAATGCTTATAAAGAATTTGATTCAAGAGTAAATATTGTTGAAAACAAAAAAATAACATCCTATGATAGAATTATAAGTATATTCAAAGAAAATATTATTCCAATTGATAAAGCATTTATAATGAATAAATGTCCTGATTTAAGTGAAACAACAATAGAAAGATCACTAAATAGATTATTGAAAGAAGATAAAATCGTTAAAATTTCAGGTGGAAGATATACAAAGTATAAATGGAATAATTAATTAAATCAATTGTTCGGAATTTCCGGACAATTTAAATTATGAAAGGTATGTTTGACTGATGTGAACCCCAATCGGTAGACATCATAAAAAAAGAAGTTGTCTTTTTTTACTAAATTATTACAATTAAATTGTGACTTTAATTTTTGAACAGTCCCTTAATAGTTTTTTCTAAACAAAATATTTAAAGAATGAAAAAATTTTATATATTTTTTAATTGCGACAACAGTGTCGTTGTAATGGAATATGGTGTGTAAATTTTTATTAAATATAAACAATGTACATTTATAATATTGACATAGTATGTTTTATGTGGTAATATGTAATTAGGAAAACTTGGTTAGTAGCTAATGGCTGCCTTCTTCGTCTTATTAAAGACTAGGAAGGGGTGATAATTTATGAGTAGAAAACTTAAATTATATTTCTATAAATTTTATTTCTTACTTGTAAAATTATCTTACCTTTGTTTGATAATTTTCAAATAAAAAAAGTCCTAGCTACATAGTAACTAGGACTCGCAAAAAAACAAATTTTAAAGGGCAGTCTTAGCGAACACTAAGTTTTCCTTTCATTTATAATATATCATTATTTTAGGAAAATATCAATAAAAGTATTGTAAAAAACATAAAAAGTTGATAAAATTTAGGTATAAGATAGAAAGAGAGGTGCAATCCCATTATGAAATATATAAGAGGAAGTTATAAACGCGAACAACTGTTCGGGGGGGGGGATTGTATCGACAGATACATTAAATAGCGAAGCTATAATGATAAATATAGAAGACTATAACAGTGTGAGTACGGGAGTACTCTAGTTTGTTATAGTCTTTTTTACATAAGAAGAAAGAGGTAGGTAGGAAGATGGGTAAGGTAATGAAGAGGAACTTGGTTTTATTACTTATTATTGCTTGTGCGTTTACAGTAATGTCAATGAGTGGTAATACTTATGCTCTGTATGTTAATAGGGATTATGGGAGTACAGAGGATTATACAACAGGTTTATTAGATTTGACTTTTGATGAGAATACAACGTTAACACTAGCTAGTGCTTTCCCTATATCGGATGCTGAAGGGGAAAGTAGTGATGCTTATAGTTTGAAAATAACTAATACAGGGAACTTAACTTATAAGTTTAATGTAGAGTTGTTAGATACGACTTCAGAGAATTTAATTAATAATAAGTATATTAAGATAAAGATTGATGATGGTGATATTCATACTTTAGATACCTCTAATATACTTAGTAAAGATGTTACCCTCGTACCAGGAGAAAGTAAAAGTATAAACGTAAGAATGTGGCTTAGCGAAGATACTCCCAATAGTGAAGCAGGCAAAGGATTTAGTGCTAAAGCAACTACTAATGGTTATGCAGTGTATACTACAGGTGATGAAGTAGCCCTTCCTGCTAATGCTAATACATATATTATAAGTCAAAGTAAAGGAGACTCTTGGCCAGCCGATCTTACCGATAGTGGCTTATATGCAACTAATAAATATACTGCTGATGATGGTACTACTAAATACCACGATTATCGATATATAGGAGCAAATGTTAATAACTATGTAAAATTTAATAACGATCTATATAGAATAATAGGAGTCTTTGATGAAAATAGTCACGGTGTAACAGGCAAATATCTAGTTAAGTTAATAGCGGCAAACCCTATCAGGGGTAATACATGGGGAGTATATAATAGTAGTAATACTTCCGGTACATATTCTAACTATGGTAATGACTGGACAGGTAAATCTAAAACATCTAAAGCTAACTTAAATATTCTCCTTAATGAATACTTCTATAATAAAGCGAGTACTAGTAGTACTTATGGATCTTGTAGTAATTGGACATATTATAGTAAAGCTACTGATTATCGTACTAATGATTGCAGTGATATAGTGGGCTATGGTATTGATCCTAAGTATAGTAGTTATATAGAAAATGCTACTTGGTACCTATATGGTAGTAGCACGGATCAAAGTAAACAAAACTGGTATCTATGTGAAAGAGGAGGTAACTCTTGTACTGCTTCAGGTCAAAGTACTGGTGATGCTAGCGTAACAAGTAAAATGGGGTTAATGTATTTAAGTGATTACTTATACGCTAGTGGCTATTATTCTAGTACTAATACTACTGACCAAAGAGAACATTATTATGGTAATAAGAATTGGCTCTATAAAGGATTCGAGTGGACACAGACGCCTCGCGCCCCCGGTGCGAATCTCGTGTGGTTTGTCGGGCGTGGCGAAGCGTACAATCGTGAAACGTATTTTTCGTATTGGTGGCGCCCCTCCCTCTATCTAAAATCTGATATCAAGATTTCTGGAGGGTATGGAACTTATAATAATCCTTATATCCTTGAACAAGGTTAATACCTTTGTCAAGGCCGGGGGAGGTATATATCTCCCTCGGCCAAGGTAAAGATAAGATAAAAGAAAGGGTCGATATAGATGGATAAGAAAAAACTAATAACATCCCTAATATTTATAATAATAGTAGGAGTAATAATAACATCTTTAACAGTATCTAAAAAGAGTTATGCTGTAGGCACAACTCTAGTAGATACCGTTAAAGCATTAAGTAGTGGTTCTAGTTGGAGTGCAGGAGCTAGTGGAGTATACTATACTAATGATCACGAATATAGATATGTAGGAGCAGAAGTTAATAACTATGTTTCTTTTAATAACGATCTATATAGAATAATAGGAGTATTTGATAGTAATAGTCACGGAGTATCAGGAACAGAAATGGTTAAGTTAATAAGAGAAAGAACCCTAGGAGCAGCTTCTTGGGGAGCATATAATACCGATAGTAGTACGGGTACATACTCTGGATATGCCAATGATTGGACAGGTAAATCTAAAACATCTAAAGCTAATCTTAATGTCTTATTAAATGAATACTTCTATAATAAAACGAGTACTAGTAGTACTTATGGAGACTGTGCTAATTGGACTTATTTTAATGATGATAATGGTTATAAAACTAAGGATTGTAGTGATATTATAACTTATGGTATTGATAGTAGTTTAAGAGGATATATTGAAAGTGCTACTTGGTACTTATATGGTAATGGCACGAATCAAAGTAAACAAAACTGGTATCTATGTGAAAGAGGAGGTAACTCTTGTACTACATCTGGTTCAGGTACTGGCGATGCTAGTGTAACAAGTAAAATGGGGTTAATGTATTTAAGTGATTACTTATACGCTAGTGGCTATTATTCTAGTACTAATACTACTGACCAAAGAGAACATTATTATGGTAATAAGAATTGGCTCTATAAAGGATTCGAGTGGACACAGACGCCTTGCGCCTTCGATGCGGATTACGTGTGGCTTGTCACGAACCGTGCGGAAGGCAGCCCCACGAGCAATCCGTGGGGTTGGCGCCCCACCTTCTATCTAAAATCTAGTGTCTATGTAACGGGAGGTAATGGATCTTTTGATAATCCCTACACAATAGCTTGTGACAACTGCACTGAGTAATCACTCCCAATATACCTCTATACCCCCAATAGGGCCCACCCAAAAGATATAAGAATACACACCCTTATATCTTTTTTAAATATTTTACATACTTTTATTGACACATTTTCTTAAAATTGATATAATTAAGGAGAATAGGGGAGTTAGAAAGGACGGATATATATGGAAACGATATTATCAAATACAGCGATTGCTATTGGAATTATGATAGGTCTTTCTTTTTTAGGACTAGGAATAGGAGTAGGTATTCTTGGTGGGAGAGTGGCCGAGGCTGTGGGAAGAAATCCCGAAACTAAGAATGATGTTGTACACTCTGTTATGACTATTCTTATTATTACAGCTACATTTTTACTTTTCTTATTTGCATTTTGTTTCTTACTATTATTCTTTAATCCACTTGTAACTTACTAATGGTTATTGTATTTATTATATCTTGTGTGGTCATTTCAGTATTAGTTCTCTTTATGTTTCTTATTTTTAAAAAGACAGTGGCTATTGTTAATGACCAGACAAAGTCTTATTTCGTCAATAAACTGCAAGGATATGATGATCTTATTAATGAGAAGGAAAATAAGCTTAATGAAATTGACGAACTTATAAAAAGTAGAGAAGAAGAAATTAAAGAGAATAATGAGGAAAAAATAGGTAATAAGTATGATTTTGATACTGATGTTATTGATTTACTTTCAAAGACTAAGTATCACGATAAGGGTGTATTTGAACTTAATCGTAAGATAGATGAGAACTTTGTTATTGATTATGATGCTTTAGTTAAGGACTTTGTGAATTTTGCTAAGGGTGATAATAGGTTTGATTTCTGTAAGAGGCTTAAGAGGAAGTTTAAGAGTGATGTTATTTATGATATAAAGTGTGCTAGTAATCAGGACAAGATAGTTAGGGAACTTTTGAATGATGAAGAGTATAAGATTTATGAACTATTTAAGAGTGTTAGTGCTAATACTAGTATTGATAATTTTATTGATTATTTGGATCAACTTGTTAGTTTGAATGATCCTACTATTAGGGTAATGGTTGGCAGAAAAGATGAGAATTATAATAAATACGGCAAGAATGTTAAGACTATTTATGATAGTAGTATTTATAGGGGTATTAAGATTATGTACAAGAACAGGGTATATGATTTTAGTATAAGTGAGAGGAATGAATAGGGATGAATGATACTTTTACAAATAATTTGAATGAGACTATTGAAAATATTAAGAGTAATAGGAATGTTTATGCTACGGGGAAAGTAACGAAGGTTAATGATTATAATATTGAGGTATCAGGACTTAATGATGTTACTTTTTATGAGGCTATTAATATTGCGGATAAGGCTGATGGGTATGTGTTTGCTATATATCCGGATAGGTGTATAGTGGCTCTTGTTAATATCTCTAAGGAGATTAAGACGGGGGATATTGTTTATGCTCTTAATAAGGAGTTTAGGTGTGAATTTAGTTTAGACTCGGTTGGTAAGGTTATTGATATTTTTGGTAATGATCTTATTGCTGGGAAAAAGTTTGATAATGTTACGATGCTTAATATTGAGAATAAACCGCTTCCTCTTATGGATAGGGGGCTTGTTAAGAGAGAACTTCTTACGGGAATTACGGGTATTGATTTGATTTACCCTATTGGGAAGGGACAACGTCAGCTTATTATTGGTGATAAGAAAACGGGTAAAACACAGATTTGTCTTGATACGATTGTTAATCAGAAGGATAAGAATGTTCTTTGTATATATGTTGCTATTGGTAAGACTAAGAAGGAAGTTAAGGATATTTATTATGAGCTTACAAAGAGGGGTGCTAGTAGTTATAGTATTATTATTGCTTCTTTTAATGATGAACTTCCAACAAGGGGTTATTTAACTCCTTATGTGGCTTTATCGATAGCGGAATCGTTTATGATGCAGACTTATGATGTTTTGGTATGTATTGATGATTTGAAGAAACACGCGGATATTTATAGGCAGATTAGTTTGGCTAGTAAGAAGACTCCTGGTAGGGATGCGTATCCGTCTGATATTTTCTATGCTCATTCGAGGTTACTTGAAAAGGGTTGTCAACATAAGAATGGGGGTTCTATTAGTATTCTTCCTATAGTGGAGACGAAAGCGGGAGATATTACGGATTATATTTCTACTAATATTATTTCGATATGTGATGGTCAGATTGTGTTATCGGCTAAGAACTTTGCTAAGGGTGAAAAACCGGCTATTGATTATGGTTTATCGGTATCTAGACTTGGTGGTAATGTGCAAACGGCTGAGATGAAGAGGGTTGGTAGTAAGGTTAGGATAGAACTTCTTAGTTATCTTGATGTTAGGGAGATATATGAACTTGCTAATACGGATGAGATTAGTGAGGACTTACAGAGAAGGCTTAAAGAGGGTAAGATTATTGTTAAGAATTTACAGCAGTATAAGTTTAGTCCGAAGAGTAAAAGGGATATGATTAACTTGTTTGAGTTTTTAGTGAGTAAGGATAAATAGGGAAAAGAGGTGAAGGATAGTGGCAGTTGTTGGTAAGATTATATCGATATTTGATATTAGTATAGAGGTTATTCTTAGTAATAGTAATGTTAAGATTGGGGAGATTTTACAAGTTAAGGATAATGATGAGTATGTGTTTGAGGTTGTTTCTATTAATAATATTAGTGCAACTTGTATATCGCTTGGTAGTAATCACGGCCTTAGAAAGGGTAGTAAGGTTGTTAGGGTATCAGAAGGGATTTTGATTGAGTACTCGGATAAGATTTTGGGAAGGATTTTTAATTCTTATGGTTATCCTACGGATGGTAAGACTTTGAAGAGTGTTAAGAAGAGGAATATTGATAATAGGACTATTTCTTTAAAGGACACACTTGTTAATAGTGATATTTTATGGACGGGTATTAAGGTTATTGACTTTTTTGCTCCTCTTCAAAAGGGCTTTAAGATGGGGCTTTTGGGTGGTGCTGGTGTTGGTAAGACAGTGCTTATTAAGGAGATTATTCATAATGTTTATAGTTCTATTAATGCTCACGCTGTTTTTGTTGGTGCAGGAGAAAGAAGTAGGGAAGGTAATGAGTTATACAAGGAGATGAAGGACTCGAAGCTTCTTAGTAAGATGAGTATGGTATATGGGGTTATGGGTGATAATCCGGTATCTAGGAGTAAGAGTGTATATGCTGGTCTTACTTTAGCGGAGTATTTAAGGGATGAGAAGAAGCAAGATGTGCTGTTATTTATTGATAATATTTATCGTTTTATGCAAGCTAAGAGTGAGATTGCAACGGAACTTAAGCAAATTTTGATTGAGAATGGTTATCCGGCTGATATGGCTAGTGATATTAGTAAGATTGAGGAGAGGATTAGTTCAACAGAGAATGGTTCTATTACTTCTTTCCAAGCTATTTATATTCCTGCTGATGATTTTAATGATGAAGCGGTACAGACGATTATTTCTTATATGGATGGTCAGATTGTTTTGGATAGAAAGGTAGCAGAACTTGGTTTATATCCGGCTATTGATGTGTTTAAGTCTACTTCTAAACTTATTGATGTTGATAAGATTGGTGAAAGGCATTATAATCTTGTTACAGAGGTTCTTAGGTATTTGACTAGGTACAAGGAACTGGAAGAGATTATTGCTATTCTTGGTATAGAGGAACTTAGTGAAGAGGATAAGAGGATTTTTTATCGTTCTCGTAAACTTAAATATTATTTTTCCCAACCGATGTTTGTTGCGGAAGCTTATACTAATATCCCTGGACAGTTTGTTAAGATTGAGGATGTTCTAAATGATGTTGAGAATATTCTTAATGGTACTTTAGATGATGTTGAAGAGAGTAAGTTCTTGTTTATAGGTAAGTACAATGGTTAATAGTAGTGGTATTAGGGTTAGGGTATTTGACCTTAACAAGGGGTTAGTAGAGTATGATAATGTTAAGTATATTAGAATAACTAGTCAGGATTATAATTTGCTTATTATGGAGGATTATTTGTCTATTATTGGTGAGATAGAGGGTAGTGTTGATATTAAGGGAGAGAGTGTTGATATTAGTTATAGGGATATTAGGGCTTTCTATATGAATAGTAAGAATGTGTTTAATTTGATGATAAAAGAGGGATAGTTATGGAAAAGTATATGAATATTATTTATGGTATTAGTAACTTTGCTATGGTTGGTATTATCTTTTTGGTAGTACTGGCGGTGTTTATAAAGCTTACTTTGAAGAAGTATCAGGTTAATAGTAGTAAGATTAAGTTTTATGGTTTATTTTTGGGAATGGATAACAAAAGTGTGCTTGCTTTTAGTTTGGTTTCAGTGGCTTATATTTTCCTTGTATGGTGTATTGCAACATTCCAAGAAATGAATCCTATATATTTTGTGATTGTTCTTGTTTTGATTCTTTTATCGGATATTTTAACGAAGAATTATGAAAAGATTCCGGATAATTTGTTCTTTGTGGGACTTAGTAGTTTGGGTATTGTTGCTGTTAATATGCTTTATACTTATTTAACACACGAGTATGCTAATATTTTTACAATGATTATACTTGGTCTTCTTATTTTGTTTGTATTTTTGTATTTTACTTATTATTTGTTTAAACTTCTTAATGATATTGTTGTAAAACAGGAACATCTTAAGAAAAAGAAGGACTATAAGAAATTATAGGAGGTTATTATGGCGAAGATTAAGAATGTTGTTAAGGTTATGAACTTCCACGCTCTTCTTAATGTTGATAAGTCGAGGAAAAAGGCTGAGAAATATAAGAATGTTGGAGTAGAGATTACGCGGATACTTAGTAGGATTGTTTATAATAAGAACTTGGTTTTGGACAAAAAGGTTCTTACCCCCGATAGGGCCAAACCGAAACTTAATATTTATATTGCGAATGATTATGGGTTCTGTGGAAACTTTAATTCAGCGGTTAGTAGGCAGATTCGGAAGGATAAGACGGCTCACAAGATTATTATTGGTTCGAAGATTACATTTATGGACGAGACGGTGGTTTTGAAGTTAGCGAAAGATGAGTTTATTACGCGTTTTAGTGAGATTGAGGAGTACATTGAGAAAAGTGTTTTGGAGATGAATTATAGCGAGATTAATGTGTATTATAATCATTATTATTCTTCGACTTCTTTTGATTTTTTGGAGATTAATTTATTTCCGGTTAGGTTTGAGGGGGAGTATTATGAGGGTGAGGACTTTGTGACGGAGACGGATATTAGGGTTGTTCTTAGTAGTTTGATTACGTTTTATATTTGTTATCAACTTAAGATGTGTGAGGCTATTTCTTTTGCAGCAGAGAATGTTCTTAGGAGTCAGATTACGAATTCTGCCCTTGACAAGATTAAGGAGAGAGAAGAAGAGGAGAGACACGAGAAATTTAAGGAGAAGAAGGAGAAGAGTATTCTTAAGAGTGTAGAGAATTATAAGAGGATTTTGTGATGTTTACAAAATGGTTAGTAAACTAAAAATGTTTGGTTAATTATTGACTTATTGTTTAATTGAAGTTATAATTAATATAGAATAAAGAGGTGAATCTAATGGTAGATATGAGAGATATTCTTGATAAGAAGTATGATATTTTGAAGGCTAGTCTTAGTTTTCCTAATCCTAAGGATAAGGATAAGCTTTTGGATAGTTATATGGAAGTTGCGAGGTCTGTTAATGATAAGAGGTATACGGCTTATGTAGAGGGGCTTGATGACTTTTATTATAAGACTAATAATTTGGAAGATGAGAAGGTAAGGCTTAATGCTCTTATTAAGTATATTAATGGATATCGTGATGCTTTTAGTAAGTTTAATAATGAGTATAAGGAGATAACGGGATTAGACTTAGAGGATAAGGAGCAGTATAATGACCTTTCTATTTATGAGAATAGGCTTGATAATATTAAGGAGTATTTGAGTAATTGTAATCGTATTAAGTCTTTAGAGGAAGAGGTTAGGAATTACGAAAGGGATTTGGATAGGTTTACGGAAGAGGCTCTTAATAATGATAGGGTTAATCACGAACTTGAAGAGAAGCTTTTGGAATTTTTTATGTCTTTTATTCATAATAATAGTTTTTGTGAGGCTCTTGATTATAGTGATATTGGTTTTGAGTTAGAAAAAGTTCGTGATGAGATTGGGCATAAGAGGGAAGAACTTGATAATTTTTATATGGCTTATGAGTCTCTTCTTAATCAGAATCTTCCAGATAGTAAGATTAATGAATATAAGTCTTATGTTAAGGAAGCGAGAATGGATTATTATACTTCGAGAGAGAAGGAATATGTTTATGAGTTATATGAGCTTATTAGTAGCATAGAAACGGAGTATAGTGATGTTGTTAGTAAGAGAGAGCGTATTAGTAGGATATTTGATGATAGGCTTCTTCTTAGGGGACAGTTAGAGATTATTGATGAGGATTCTTTTATGGATATTGAGAAGTTCTGTAATAATCAGTATAGTGTTATTAAGGCTGAGAAGAGGGTTAATGATAATATTAGTGATGCTGAAAAAAGGATAGAGAGTGCTAAGGAAGAGATTAGGGGTCTTAGGGATAAAAATGAGACAGTGGATATTCTTAGTATTTTGAATGAGTTTGGTATTATTGACACGTACAATAGTGATAATGGGGTTAATGTTCGTGATTCGATGGATGCTAATTTTGATACTGATAAAGAGAGTAGTAGTGGTAATGGGGATATTGATAGTGATGATATGAATGATCCGGAGTATTCGGCTTTGCTTTTGGAAGAGGATCTTCTTAATGATGAGGTAAATGAGAATAATCCTTATGGGTACTCTGATTTTCCTTTGAGTGACGAGAATGAGGTTTATGGTGAGATTAGTAATAGGGGATATGATGGATTAGATGATAATGTTATTGTTAATGTAGGGGATAGTGGGGATATTGATTTGGATAGTGTTAGGGCTACTGCTAATGGTGTTATGAAGGAAGTTATTGATAATGTTATATTGGATAGTGGTAATGATAGTAATGAAAGTAATAGTGGGGATATTGATACTAGCACTAGTAATAGTGCGGATACTGATAAGGGAACGGATGATGTAAAGAGTGATAATGAGGAAGTAGTGGTTCACGATAGTGCTAAGCCAGAAGAAGAGAAAGTTGATGATTTGACACTCACGTTTAATAGTGATGATATTTTCTTGGGTGAGAAGGAGCCGAATATTATTAAGATTGACACGGCGAGGGATATTACGGACAGTGATTTTGAGGTTGTTTCGGATATTTTCCCTAGTACGGATAGCGGGACTAAGGATGCCCAGATTGTGTCTCCGGAAGGTAGTAGTGATGTGAATGTATTAAATGGACAGGAGGCTTCTAAGGAAGAGGCGGATGATTTCTTCTCTAGTACGGAAAAGGCTATTTTAAATGATAATTTAGAGGAGAAGAAGCTACCGGATATGAATGATTCTTTAGAGGGAGAAGATGATATTATTATTGATGAGGATGAGATGACGAGACTTCCTGAGGTTGGGAATATTGGTTCGGTGAAGCCGACGAGTTCTTTTAGGGATATAGAGTCTAAGAAAAGTGAGATTGGTAATATGGAAGTGCCTACTAATGGGATAATGGACCAGTCGGAAAAGGTATTTAACTCTAGTGAGTATATAGAGAAATAGTGATAAAAGGGCTTTAATACAAGCCTTTTTTTATATATAAAAATGTATATTGGGAGGGAAATACCGTATTTTATATACGAAGAAAGAGAGGAAAGAAGGGGGGGGGAATAGTAAATGTAGATATAAAATTGTAAGTATTAAAAATGATGAAAAAAATAATAATAAGTAAAATAATTAAAAAATGAATATTTTTGGTATGAGTGTTAATTATAATAGTGGAATACCGAAAAATGGGGCTTTTTTGTATTTTTTGTTTAAAATTATGTAATATTAATGTAAAGTATAGTAAAAATTTTATAAAAAAGTAATAAAAAGGTATTGCAATTTATGAAATATTTTGATATGATTATTAATGTAAAGGAGGATTATAAATAATGGAAAACAATGGAAGAGGCATCTTTTATGGTGTTATTGGTGTAGCAACTTTAATAGTAGCTATTATTGGAGCAACATTTGCATACTTTAGTGCAAGTGCTACTAATGATAGTGATGTTAAGGGTACAACTGCTAGTGGAGCTTCACTTGCTGTAGCTGTTACAAAAGTATCTGATGAAGCTACTTCAAAGAATATGATACCTATGCTTTCTACAGACCTTCAGAAGGGTGTAACTGGTACAGATACTAAATCTTGTATTGATGCTAACGGAAATACAGTTTGTCAAGTTTATAAAGTAACAGTTACAAACGGAAGTGCTGATATAGGTCTTAACGTTAAGGGTACTATGAATTTAGCTAGTACTGGTAAGAATATGAAGTGGCAATTATTAACAGATGCTACAACAGTAAATGCTGATGCTACTACAGTTGCTCAAGGAACTGAGGGAGTTATTACAAATAACCAAGCATTAACAGCAAGTGGTTCACACGATTTTTATTTAGTAATTTGGTTAGATGAAACTAATGCTGCTCAAGATGCTGATGATGCTGGTAAAACATTTAATGGTACAATTACATTTAATGGTGTAAACAGTGATGGATCTTCATCTACTGGTATTACTGCTAAATTTAATGGTTAATTAATAATTCGCATTTTGTAGATTTATATAAAATGGATAGTTTATACTATCTGTTTTTTTTGCTTGCATTTTTGGTTAAAATTTGGTATTATTATTGTATAGTAAAGATAGGAGAATTGTATATGGGTAATAAATATTTTGGAATTATTGTTAGTATTCTTACTTTGATTATAGTGATGATTGGAGCAACATTTGCTTATTTTAGTGCTACTATTAGGGGGGATAAGGATTTGGAAACGCAATCTTTTAAGTTTTCTCTTAATATGAGTGTTACTCCTGAGTTTGGTGGTAAGGGGCTTATTCCTATGAATGATAGTGATTTATCTAAGGCTTATAATAATAGGTGTGTGGATGTTAATGGTAATAATGCTTGTACAGCATTTAGAATAAGCTTAATTAATAATGGCGATGATCTTAGTTTAACTGGTAATATGGATTTTAATAAGTTGGATGTTGTTAATATGAGTTATGCTATTATGGATAGTGATGGTAATATTTATAAAGAGGCTACTTCGACGGGTGATGGTACAAATTTATCTCTTGGTAATAGTTTTGATTTGAAAAAGGGAGAGGTTAAGGATTTTATTCTTGTTATTTGGCTTTCTAATTTGGATGTAGAACAGGATGAAGAGGATGCTAGTGGTAGTTTTAGTGCTAGTATAACATATCAAGCATTAGATGGTTCTAAATTGTCGGCTAATATTTATCAGTGATAGTTAAATATGAAAAAAATGTGAAAAGGTATTGCAATTTTCGCGTTTTTTTGTTATTATTATAGTAAAGGAGGATAAGAAAATGACAGAGAGAAAGGGTAGTGGAACATTTTTAATTATAGTTAGTGTTCTTACATTAATAGTAGCAATAGTTGGTGCAACATTTGCATATTTCACAGCTCAACTTAGTAATGATACTCCTGTTGAGGTTCAATCTTATAAGTTCTCAGCTGGTATGACTGTTGAACAGGCTAGACCTACAACTGCAAAGACTGATTATAAGGCATTAATTCCTTTAGATGATGCTAATGTTATTAAAGCAGTTGATGAGAACTTAAATAACTGTGTTGATAAAAATGGTTACCTAGTTTGTAAAGCTTACAAAATTACTATTTCTAATAGTGGTTCTGCTATGTCACTTACTGGTAAATTGACTGTTCAAAATAATGGATTTACTAATTTAAAATATCAAATTTTAGATAGTAATTTACAAGCTATTAGTGGTTCTGATGCTACTACTATTACTGGTACAACTGATTCTAACTTTAAGTTTGATGGTGGAAGTGATTCATTTACTGTTGCAGAGGGTACACCAGAACTTGCTACTGATGCTACTTATTATTTAGTTTTATGGTTAAGTAATACTGATGGTGCAGCTCAAGATGACGAACAAGAGAAGTCATTTATGGGTAACATTGTATTTAACTCTACTGCTGGTGGTGGACAACTTAAGGGTGACATTAACCTAGGTTAATAAGACTTTAGAAATAGAGTCTTTTTCTTTTGTTATATAAAGACTCTATTTTTTTATTATTGGTTTTTTGTTGTATTCTTGGGGAAGTATATTGTCATTAGTAATTAGGCTATATATACTACTTATTTTTAATTCGTAATCTAGTATTTTGGATGTCTTTTTTTTATAGCCTGTTATAAGGGGTATATCTATATTTTTTTTAAGGGTTTTTATGTGTTTTTGCCCCTGTAGGGTAAATCCTAATATTCTTATATAGTCTACATTTATATTATTGGTCATATCTTTGGTTAGGGAAAGGAGGATGTGGGATAGCATTCTACTTATGCGGTTATAGGTATAGCGTTTGGTTTTGATATTTGTGATTAGTTCGTCTTTGGTTTGGGAGGTTTGGATGTATTTGATTATTCGGTTTTCTAGGCCTTCGGTTACATCTACGTATTTGTTTAGGGAATTGGAATTGGTAATGATGTTATATTTTAGGTAATTGTATATTGTTTGGTCGTCAATTTTATTTATATTGTTTTGGTTATAATTTGGTATAAAGGTATGTATGGGGATATTTTTCTTTAGCATTGTTCTTAGGTTAGTAGCACTTGTTATATTGTCTTTTATGTCAGTGCCGTTATAGGATGTGGTTCTTTGGATATTAAGGGGAGTGATGTTACTGTTTAGGTATTTTAGGTAGGATACGGCAAGGAGGTCATTGGGAGAGGTAATGGTATAACCGAGGGTGTTTTTTATTACTTTACTTAGGGAGGTTGGGTAGTTATAGCCAGTGTCTAAGTATTTTTTTACTTCTTTATGGAAGGTATCTTTTTTTTGAAGATTGGCTACTTCTTTTAATTTTGATAGGTCTTTTTCTTCGGTACCAAAAACAAGGATATCGATATTTAATTTATTTAATATGGTAATGGCACCTTTGGCAAAGATATCTGCTGATTGCATTGCAAAGATAGAGGGTAGTTCTACAACAATGTCAATGTTGTTATCTAGGCATATTTTGGTTTTATTCCATTTGTTTATTAGGGATAATTCACCTCTTTGGGTTATGGTTGGGGACATAACGACTATTATGGTACTATCTGGGTATAGTTCTTTGATTTTGTTTATTTGATATAAGTGCCCGTTATGGAAGGGGTTATATTCGGCTACGAGGCCAATTGTTTTCATATTAATCACCAAGGTTATTATATTATAAAGGAGAAAAAAATGCAAATGTGTAATATATTTGTATTTTAAGCAAATAATATAATGTTACTGAACAAAAGTGACGGAAACGGCAAAAAAGTTCAATGAAAGAGGAGGTGTTTTCTATGAATGAAAATATTATAGAAAGAAATGATTATTTGAATAAAATAATTGCTAGAAAAGAAAATGGTTTAATTAAGGTATTAACGGGAATTAGAAGATGTGGTAAGTCTTATATGCTTAATATTATATTTTACAATTATTTAATTGAAAGTGGTGTTAAAGACGATCATATTATTAAGCTAGCATTAGATAGGGAAGAAAATAAGAAATATCATAATTCAAAGCTTTTAAATGAATATATTTTTTCTAAAATTATTGATTCAGATATGTATTATGTTTTAATTGATGAAATACAGCTAACGGAGGGATTTGAGTTTGTTTTGAATGGTCTTTTGTATGAGAAGAATATTGATGTATATGTTACAGGTAGTAATTCAAGATTTTTATCGAGTGATATTATTACTGAGTTTAGGGGACGTAGTGATGAGGTTAGAATATACCCTTTATCGTTTGCAGAATTTGTTAATGCATTTGATGGTGATAGATACGAGGCTTGGAATGAATATGTAACTTATGGTGGAATGCCTTTAATTTTAAAACAACGTACTGATGAGCAGAAGAGTAAGTATTTAACTAGTTTATATGATTTGACTTATAAAAAGGACATTGTGGACAGAAACAATATTGATAAGCCAGATGTTCTTGATACTTTGATAAATATATTGGCTTCATCAGTTGGTTTTTTAACTAATCCTCAAAAGATATATAATACTTTTGTTAGTAATGGTATAACAGATATATCTAAAAATACTATTATTTCGTATATTGATTATTTGCTTGATGCTTTTTTGATAGAAAAGGCTGAGAGATATGATGTTAAGGGTAAGAAGTATATTCAAACACCTCAAAAATATTATTTTGCTGATATTGGTTTAAGGAATGCTAAGCTTAATTTTAGGCAACAAGAGGAAAATCATTTAATGGAAAATATAATTTATAATGAGTTATTAATTAGGGGTTATAATGTTGATGTTGGTGTTGTTGAAACAAGAGAAGGTAATAATAGAAAACAATTAGAGGTTGATTTTGTGTGCAATCAGGGTAATAGGAGATATTATATACAGTCGGCTCTTAATTTGGATACACCGGAAAAGACATTACAAGAAACGAAGTCTCTTAATAATATAGGAGATAGTTTTAAGAAGATTATTGTTGTAAAGGATAATATTAAATTGTGGAGAAATGATGATGGTATTCTTATAATTGGAATACAGGAGTTTTTACTTAATAAGAATAGTTTGGATTTGTAAAAAAGCAAACTATTTTTTGAATACTAATAGTTTGCTAAATATATAATTTAAAACGATTATTATTATTTGAACTAATAATTTTATTATTTTGTCATTAAAGTGTAATATACTTACGAATATAAACATTAAGAGGATATCTATTAAAAGAGTTGTAACTCTACTTAGGGTGAATTTTGATGCTTCTTTTAATATGTTTTTATCTTTACTTTGAAAGACGTATTTTCGATTTGTTATATAGGCGAATAGTACGGATATTATCCAAGATATTATATTTGCTATGGTTAGTTCTAAGGGATTATTTGGGGATAGTATGGTTATTGTTAATAGGTAATAGCTTATGAGACTAACTATGGTTGTTAGAACACCAATTATGAGGTAGGATATTATTTCTCTATTTCTTTTTATTATTTCTTTCACTAATATTGGTCTCCTTTATTATATATATTGGTCTTTTTTTGGTTTCTAAATAGGTTTTGGATAGGTATTGTCCTATTATTCCAAGGGCAAATAGTTGGACACCGCTAACTAAAAAGATTATACAAGCTAGTGAAGGCCAGCCTGATGTTGGATCGCCAAAGGCGATGGTTTTTACTATTATTACTATTATCATTATGAAGGCGATTAGACAGAATATTAATCCCATTATTGCAGCTATGGTTAGGGGTGCGGTAGTAAAAGCAACTATTCCATCGATGGCATAGAGAAATAGTTTCCAGAATGACCATTTGGTTTCACCGGCTACTCTTTGGACATTTTCGTATTCGAGCCATTTGGTATTGAAACCGACAAAACTGAATAGTCCTTTGGAGTAGCGGTTGTATTCTTTTAGGTTTATTATGGCATCGGTCATTTGGCGAGTCATTAGTCTATAATCTCTAGCTCCGTCAACCATTTCTACTTTACTCATTTTATTTATTATTTTATAGAACATTCTAGCAAAGAAGCTTCTTATTGGGGGTTCTCCTTTTCTAGTTACTCTACGGGTTCCAACGCTATCATAGCCTTCTTCTTTAATTAGTTTAAGCATTTTTGGTAGAAGGCTAGGTGGGTCTTGTAGGTCGGCATCCATTAGGGTTATATAATTACCAGTGGATAGTTCAAGTCCGGCATACATTGCAGCTTCTTTTCCGAAGTTACGGGAAAAGTTTATGTATTTGCATCTTTTGTCTAATGTAGAGAGATTTTTTATTACTTCTAGGGTTTTATCTTTTGATCCATCGTTTACAAAGATGAATTCAAATTCTTCGTCCATTGTTTCACTTACTTTATTTACTTCTTTATAGAAGAGTGGTAGTGCTTCTTCTTCGTTATAGCAAGGTACGATTATACTTATTTTTTCCATTTTATTTTATCCTTCTTTCTTTTATATATAATAATGGTTATTAGGGTAATTAGGGTTATTATGGATATGGTTTTTGATATTTTACTTAGGGGTGGGGTGTATACTAATTTTATTGTATGTGTCCCTTTATTGATTGGAAAGCCTATAAAGGATGTGTTTACTAGTTCGTAGTTTACTTCTTTATTGTTATCATATATTTTAAAGCCTTTATCATAGGGAATGGATATTGAGAAGTAGCCTTCATCTTGAACTTTTATAGTTCCTTCAATAGTGTTTCCGTTATAGTTTGTTATGTTTAAATTGTTATGTTTTATGTTTTTTATGGTACTGTAGTCCATTGTATAGAGATTTATATTGCTTATTTCATAGTGTCCTTTGCTTAGTGTTATTTCTAGTTCTTTATTTTTTATATTGCTTATGGTGTAGTGGAAGGTATTGTTTTTATTATTGTATTTCCAAAATCTACCGGATAGGGTATTGGAAACGTTATTTATGGTTATTGTACTAGAACAACTTGATGCACATTTTGGGGCATAGTTCATATCAAAGGATATGAGTAATAGTTTGTTTTCTTCTATATTTATAGGCACTTTTATAGTGGTATCTTTTTCTATATTGAATATATAGTTATTGTTTTCTTCTTTGTAGTTTATATTGTTAATGGATATTTTTTCTGTATAGGGTTTTATATTGGTTTTATAGGTGGTTTCTATGTTTTTATCCACGATAGTGTAATTTAATAGGGCATCGATGTTATATGGATAGGTAAGGGTGTTAAATTCTTTGGTACTCATTAGGCTGTTTGTACTATATCCGATAGAGAAGTTATCGCTTGTTTTGTATACTTTGTCTTTTACTTTTGTGTATCCGTATAGGGGATGGTTGGTAATTTGGTATTTTACACCCATATAGAGATTGAAGAGGAGGTCATTTGTAGTAGTTAATTCGTGATAGTGTCTACTTTCTATATTGGGCGTAAATGTTTCTTTTATGAATTTGGTATAGTAGGGATTTTCAACAGATGAGTAAATGCTTGTTGTTAGGTATTTTGTATTTGGGACATTGTTAGAATTATAGGCAGAAATTAAATTATTGGTACTTCTTTCATACGTTTTTTTAAAATCTGGGGTAATACTTGTTTCAGTTTCTAGTTCTTTTAGATAACTTCGTGGTACTAATTTTTCTGTAGCATTTATACTTATGAAATTGGTAATGCTTATTAGTAATAGGGGTATTAAGAGGATATAGTAATTATTTTTTTTCTTATATAGGTATATTGTTATGGTTACTACTATGAAATCTATTAATAGAAAATGTGTATATGGTTTTGCTGCTTTTATTACTAGTATAATGGTTATTAATAGGGTTATTATAGTAGTTAGGTTATGATAATTATTTTCTTTAATACTTTGTATAAAGGTACTTATTGTATATATATATAGGGGAAGTAGGGGGATAAGGCTTTTGGTATCTATATACATAAAGCCATTTAATAGATAGTTAAAGAGGGGAATAAAGAGAAATAGTATAAGGGTTATATTTAGGTATTTATCTTTTTTCTCTTTGGTTATTATGTTATTTATCATTGAAAATAGTACTATTAGGGGGAGGCCTATTCCGTAAGAATCGTAGAATAGTTTTTTGATGTTTGTACTTGGTAGTAATAAGTCTTTTAGGGTTATTACTACCGATGATGCTGATCTACCATTTATTAGGGTATAGAAAGTTGGGAGTGTTATAAATAGTGTAAGTAATATTGGTACTATGAGAATGCTTACAAACTTTAATCCTTCTTTTATGGTGCTTTTTATTGTTACTTTTTTTGTTGTTTTTAGGTACACATATAGGGCATATATGGATATGGTTATAATACAGCCAACGCTATATAGATAGCTAATGCTTATAATAATGGCTGTCCATATTATAAGGGGGAGTTTTTTCTTATCTTTAAAATATGTATCTACCCCCGATAGGGCCAAAAGTAAAAAGGGCATATAGCTTGTAAACATTAGGTGTCTATGGCTATGATAGATGATGGGGCAAGCTAATATGAATATGAATGTACTTAAAAAGGTGATTTTTTTGGAAAAATGGTTGGATAGCCACTTATACATTAGGATAGCATCTAGTATGACTATGGTAATGTTTAGACATATTATATATGTACTCATTTTTATAAATGGTAAGAGGTAAGAAAGTATTATGAGGGGATTAAAGAGGCCGTGATATGTTAGGTAATATATGTTTTGGCCCCCTCCTAGGGAAAAGGCAAAGTTAGGAATTAGGGCTTTTTTTTCATAAAAGAGGGTTCTTAAATATTCGGGAATGGTGAAGTGCTGACTAGGCCAATCTACCATAGATCCGAGGGTATATCCTTTTAGATATATTATGATTAAGTACAATAAGAAAATTGATAATATAATGAGGATGTTTAGGTAATCTTTTTTCTTTAACTTCATATTATGGGCTCCTTTTATTCGTGGTTTTGGTTAATGTATTTAAAGTAGTTATATTTTAAAGTTAAGTCATTTTTCTTTATTACATAGTTGATGTAGTGATTTTTTTCTTCAAGGGCAGTTGGCTCTATTTCTTTTCCGTTGGTAACTACGCCTCCTTCTACATATACGTTTCCATCATACCAAGAGTAATCTGGAAAGAATACATAACCTTTATAATCGGGATTAAGGGCATCGCTTCCTATATAATAGTTGGGATGGTATTCTAATCCAAAGAGGTTAATGGTTGTTGGTAATATGTTTAATTGTGATGTTACTTCTTTTATTGTTTGCTTTTTCATACCGTCCTTCCATATAAGGAATGGTGTATGGTTAATGAGATTGTTATCGGTTTCTTTATACTGGGCTAGAATATTTTGATCTGTTAGGGTATATAGATAGTGGTCCGCGAAAGCGACAATGACAGTATTTTCTAAAAGGTTATTATCGCGTAACTTTGTTATTAAGAGGTTAATCATATTATCTGTTTCACGTGCTTGTAATCTTGAACATTCTTCCTCGGTATAGGTTTTTTCTTCAATAACGGCATTGGGATCACTTGCTAGTATTTCTTCTTTTTGTTTTTCGAGTAGTAACTGACAGACACCTTTGGTATTTGTAAATGGCATGTGATTAGAGTATGATATGATGTAGTCAACAAATGGTTTATCGGTTGGGAAGAGGAGTTCTGAGAATTTTTCGTTAAGTATTAGTTCTCTATCCAGGATGTATGAGTTATCGGTATAGGTATCTTGGTCTTTTAGTCCGTAGTAATTGTCATAGCCCCAGTTATCATAGTTTGCTCCACGTGAATAGTATTCTTTGGTATTCATATGAAAGGCATTAACGCTATATCCTTTTTTCTTGAATAATCTGGCCATAGAGTAGTCAAAGTTATTTCTACTAAATGTATAGGCATTTTGGTTATATGATACGGGAGTTAGAAAACCTGTATTGACAGCAAACTCAGAGTTAAAAGTTGATCCTCCTCCGTTGTAATATGAATAGTGATTGATAAAGTTAAGGGCATTATTTTGCATATTATATAGGGTTGGCATTGTTTCTTCATCTAAAAGCCATTCATCTATTCCTTCTAATTGAAGATATATTACGTTTTTTCCTTCAAACATACCGGTATAGTTTGTTTGGTAAGGCGGCTCTTCAATGGAATATACTTCATTTAGAAATTCTAGTTCTTTAACGTTATTGGCTTTTTTGGCTTTTAAATAGGTTATATAGAAATTTCTAGTAGTGTATTCGTATAGTCCAGATATTCGCATACTTTTATTGTTATCGTTGAAGTTATTGTATATATCACGTGGATTACTCCAAGTATTCCAAGTTAGGGTACTATTTGACTTTCCATATAATAGGGGAATAAGAGCGTGAATGATAGCAAATATTACTAGTATTTGTAGTATTCTTTTATAGTTGGCAGTAACTCTTGTTTTTTCTTTAAAGTATTTTCTGGCTAATATATATAGTAGTATTACTACTATGGCCATTAGATATATTATTTTATTACCTGTTTTAATGGCATCTATTATGTAGCCACTTCCCTCACTTGCCATACCAAGAAGGCTAAAATCAAAGTATGATGAAGTCATTGAGTAGTATATTCCGTTGGTTAGGAAAAAGCTAAAGGATACGAAGAAAAATATGGAGTATACTAGTTTACTTAGTTTTTTTCTAACGGATAGGGATATGGTTATAAAGAAAGTAGTCCATAGTAATGTAAATAGATTTGGTATAATTTCATATACGGGATAAAAATTTATTTTATTTCCGAGTAACCTTATGGTTATGTCCATAACTAAAAAGGGGAGAGCCATAAAAATTATATTTTTATTTTTCTTTAAAAATTTTATTATATGTTTATATATTTTTTTTATTATTTTTTTTAATTTCATAAATTAATCACCACTGCTAATCATTATATCAAAAAATGGCTAAAAAGTAAATTATTGTTCGTATTTTTTTTAAATAATGGTGTTATTTTAGGTAATTATGATTTTATGATTCTTAATTTTTGGTTTTAATTAATGAGTCTATAAGTTTTATTTGGAAAATTTTGTCACTATTTTTGTGGGTGTATGGATATAATTATAATAATATATAAAAACAGGCTATGATTTGTAGCCTGTCCAACCTTTATGCCACTCTTTTAAACTTAGTAAGTTGTTTAGGACTAATATCAAGTAAGTTGCTTATTTCATTATCACTAAAACCTTTATTTATAAGTTTAGCAATTAGATTTTTTCTTTCTTGCAAGTCACCTTGTTTTTGACCTTTCACAATTCCTTGCTCAATTCCTTGCTCAATTCCTTGTTTAACACCTTTGGCAACGCCAATTGCTTCTCCACGAGCATAGCCAATTCTTTCACCCTCATCTATTCCCATAGCGTGTCCATCAGAGTAAGCTTCATCAATTTTTTCTTCAATTGGATGCACTGTAACTAAATCATTTAAATAAC
>OLQV01000397.1_pt1 | contig 42416 bp, 43 predicted proteins | sample 1672371 | NCBI WGS metagenome assembly OLQV01 (sample SAMEA3136676, study PRJEB25190) | human gut metagenome
TTTCTTTTTTCGCGATTTCAGAAAAATTTCAGGATTTTTCCCCGCGACCTGTGCTATAATCAGACGCATCCCCAACGGGAAAGGAGACCCGACATGTCCCGAAAGAAAAGAAAGCGCGGCCGCGGCCGCGTTCTGATCCTCGTGGTGCTGCTGGCGCTGATCGTGTTCGGCGTGTTCGCGCGCGGCATCTTCACGAGCGGCAAGACGACCACCGAGCATGCGCAGCGCGAGCTGCACACCTACGCCGAGCAGCACGAGACCTCGCTCGCCGATTACCCGGATGCGCTCGTGCAGCTGTACGCCCGCAACCCGGACGCGCGCGATTTCGTGCGCGACTACCCGAAGAAGAAGGACCTCACCCCGACGATCGACCTCAGCAATCTCTCCGGGTCAAAGACCGTGCCGCTGCTGCTGCAGTGGGACGAGCGCTGGGGCTACCGCGAATACAACGAGAGCATCATCGGTCTTGCCGGCTGCGGACCGACGTGCCTGTCGATGGCGACGATCTATCTTACCGGCGACACGACGAAGGATCCGCTCTGGATGTGCCGGTTTGCCGAGCAGAATCAGTTCAACGTCCCCGGCAGCGGCAGCAAGTGGGCGCTCATCTCCGAGGGCGGGCGGATGCTCGGCCTTGACGTGACGCAGATCTCACTGGATAAGGACCGCATCTACCGCAATCTGGACGTCGGCAACCCGATCATCGTGGTCGTCGGACCGGGCGATTTTACGACCGACGGGCATTTTCTCGTCCTGACCGGGCACAGCGGCGACAAGATCACGCTCAACGACCCGAACAGCCCCACGAACTCGGCCAAGAGCTGGGACTACGACACGCTCGCCGGGCAGATCCAGGCGCTCTGGGTGCTGCGCCGTGCAGGCTGATAAAAGCAGCGCCGTCTCCGGACGGCGCTGCTTTTTGCGCGTTTGTGGGCTTGCGGTGTGCGGGCAAATGGGCGTATAATAACGCTGTCTGAGATTTTAGCGAAAAGAGGTTACAGGATGGAATACCGTCTGGAGCATGATACGATGGGCGAGGTGCGTGTACCTGCCGACCGTTACTGGGGCGCGCAGACGCAGCGCAGCTTTGAAAATTTCCGCATCGGCACCGAGAAGATGCCGCCGGAGGTCATCCGTGCGTTTGCGGTCGTAAAGCTTGCCGCCGCGCGCGCAAACGCGCAGCTCGGCGTGCTCGATGCGCGCCGTGCCGACGCGATCGAGACCGCCTGCCACGAGATCCTTGACGGCTCGCTCGACGGCAACTTCCCGCTCGCCGTCTGGCAGACCGGCAGCGGCACGCAGACGAACATGAACGTCAACGAGGTCATCGCCCACCGCGCCAATGCGCTGCTGGGGGAGACGCTCGTGCATCCGAACGATCACGTCAACTGCTCGCAGAGCTCGAACGACACCTTCCCGACGGCGATGCACGTGGCCGCGCGCGTCGCGCTCGAGGAACAGGTGCTGCCGGCGGTTGACCGCCTGCTGGCGACGCTCGAGCGCCTGAGCGCGGAGTACCGCGACGTGGTGAAGATCGGCCGCACGCATCTGCAGGACGCCGTACCGCTCACGCTCGGTCAAGAGATCAGCGGCTGGAGCGCCATGCTCGACCACGACCGCGTCATGCTCACGCAGGCGTGCGGCGCGCTGCGCGAGCTTGCCCTCGGCGGCACGGCAGTCGGCACGGGGCTCAACGCACCGGCGGCGTTCGGCGATCTGGCGGCGGCGGAGATCTCCGCCCTGCTCGGCTACGGCTTCGAGTCTGCGCCGAACAAATTCCATGCGCTCACGAGCAAGGACCAGATGGTGTTTGCCCACGGTGCGCTCAAGGCGCTGGCAGCCGACCTGATGAAGATCGCAAACGATGTGCGCTGGCTCGCGTCCGGGCCGCGCTGCGGCATCGGAGAGCTCATCATCCCGGCCAACGAGCCAGGCTCGTCGATCATGCCCGGCAAGGTCAACCCCACGCAGTGCGAGGCCGTCACGATGGTGGCCGTGCAGGTCATGGGCAACGACACGGCCATCGGCTTTGCCGCCTCGCAGGGCAACTTCCAGCTCAATGTGTTCCTGCCCGTGACGATCTACAACTTCCTGCAGTCGGCGCGGCTGCTTGCAGATGTGATGGATTCGTTTGAGGCCAACTGCGTGCGCGGCATCCGCCCGAATTATGATGTCATCCGCGCGCATCTGGACGCCTCGCTCATGCTCGTCACGGCGCTCAACCCGCACATCGGTTATGAAAACGCGGCAAGGATCGCAAAGCATGCCCACGCCACCGGGCAGACGCTCAAGGCCGCGGCGGTGGAGCTCGGCCTGCTCACGGCCGAGGAATTTGACGCATGGGTGCGCCCCGAGGATATGGTGCACCCGAAACAGGAGGACTGACCATGGATTACGCAAAAGAATCGCTCCGGCTGCACGAGCAGTGGGGCGGCAAGATCGAAGTCAACGCCCGCGTGCCGGTCTCGACGAAGGACGACCTGTCGCTCGCGTATACGCCCGGCGTGGCGCAGCCGTGTCTGGAGATCCGGCGCGACCCGGATAAGAGCTATACGCTCACGCGCCGGCACAATCTCTGCGCCGTCATCACGGACGGCTCGGCCGTGCTCGGTCTGGGCGATATCGGACCCGAGGCAGGCATGCCTGTCATGGAGGGCAAGTGCGTGCTGTTCAAGGCGTTTGCGGACGTGGACGCTTTTCCGCTGTGCATCCGCACGAAGGATGTGGATGAATTCGTGCGCACGGTGTACCTGCTCTCCGGCAGCTTCGGCGGCATCAATCTGGAGGATATTTCTGCGCCGCGCTGCTTTGAGATCGAGCGCAAGCTGAAAGAGCTGTGCGACATCCCGGTTTTTCACGACGATCAGCACGGCACGGCGATCATCACGCTCGCGGGGCTGACGAATGCGCTGCGCGTGGTCGGAAAGCGGCTGGAGGACGTGAAGATCGTCGTCTCCGGCGCGGGCGCTGCCGCCATCTCCATCAGTAAGCTGCTGCTGCGCGCCGGCGCGCGCGACGTGACGCTCTGCGACCGAAAGGGCGCGATCTATGCCGGCCGTACCGAGAACATGAACTGGATCAAGACCGAGATGGCCGAGGTCACGAACCTCCGCCGTCAGGCGGGGACGCTGGCGGATGTCGTCCGGGATGCGGACGTGTTCATCGGCGTGTCGCAGCCCGGTCTGCTGACGGGCGACATGGTGCGCACCATGCACCGCGACGCCATCGTCTTTGCCTGTGCAAACCCCACGCCGGAGATCTTCCCCGAAGAGGCCAGGGCCGCGGGTGCGGCCGTCGTCAGCACCGGGCGCAGCGACTATCCGAACCAGATCAACAACGTGCTGGCTTTCCCGGGCATCTTCCGCGGCGCGTTCGATGTGCGTGCATCCGACATCAACGAGCCCATGAAGCTCGCCGCCGCGCACGCGCTCGCAGCGCTCATCACGCCCGAGGAGCTGAGCGCCGATTACATCATCCCCAAGGCATTTGATCCGCGCGTCGGTCCGGCTGTGGCCGCGGCGGTGGCGCAGGCCGCCCGCGAGAGCGGCGTGGCGCGCATCTGAATCTGAATTTTTCCCCTGCAAAGGAGACACCCTATGGATTCCTACGAAAAATCCCTGCAGACGCTTGAGCTGCCGTCCGTGCTGGCGCTGCTGGCGGCGCAGGCCGTGAGCGAGACGGCGCGCGCCAACGCCATGGCGCTGCGGCCGAGCGGCGACCGCGCCGTGGTGGAGACCCGCCTCGGCGAGACGAGTGCCGCCGCCGGCATGATGGTCGTCAAGGGCAGCCCGTCGTTTTCCGGCGTGAAGGATGTGCGCGCGGCATTGCAGCGCGCGGACATGGGCGGTGCGCTCAACACGCGCGAGCTGCTGGACATCGCCGGCGTGCTGCAGGCGGCGCGCGCCGTGCGTGGCTACGGCACGGGCGACCGGCAGGACAAGACGTGCATCGACTACCTCTTCAGCGCGCTGCAGGCAAACCGCTATCTGGAGGAGAAGATCTTCACCTCCATCACCGGCGAGGACGAGATCGCCGACAGCGCGTCGGGCGAGCTTGCGTCCATCCGCCGCCTGATCCGCGCGGCGAGCGCGCGTGTGCACGATGCGCTGCAAAAGATCATCTCCTCGCCGAGCTATGCCAAGGCGCTGCAGGAACCGATCATCACCACGCGCTCCGAGCGCTACGTCGTGCCGGTCAAGGCCGAGCACAAGGGCGCCGTGCCCGGGCTCGTGCACGACGTGTCGGCCTCCGGCGCGACGCTGTTCATCGAGCCGATGGCCGCCGTGAAGGCGAACAACGAGCTGCGCGAGCTGCGTGCGCGCGAAAAGACCGAGATCGAGCGCATCCTTGCCGAGCTCTCGGCGGAGTGCGCGGCGCACCGCGAGGACATCTCGAGCGACTTTGACGTGCTCGTGCGCCTTGACCTCATTTTCGCCAAGGCGAAGCTTGCCTACCAGCTCGATGCGGTCGCGCCCGCGCTCACGGACAAGCAGCTCTCGCTGCACCGTGCGCGCCATCCGCTGCTGCCGAAGGATGCCGCCGTGCCGATCGACGTGACGCTCGGCGGCGAATTTGACACGCTCGTCATCACCGGTCCGAACACCGGCGGCAAGACCGTCACGCTCAAGACCATCGGTCTGCTCTCGGCAATGACGCAGTGCGGTCTGCACATCCCGTGCGCCGACGGCAGCACCATGCCCGTGTTCGACGAGATCATGGCCGACATCGGTGATGAGCAGAGCATCGAGCAGTCGCTGTCCACGTTCTCGGCGCACATGACCAACACCGTGCGTATGCTGCAGGCGTGTGACGAGCGCTCGCTGCTGCTCTTTGACGAGCTCGGCGCGGGCACAGACCCGACCGAGGGCGCGGCGCTGGCCATCGCCATCATCGAGCACGCGCGCAGATGCGGCGCGCTCATTGCCGCCACGACGCACTATACCGAGCTCAAGGTCTACGCCACGACGCAGCCCGGCGTCATGAACGCCTCGTGCGAGTTCGACGTGGACTCCCTGCGCCCGACGTACCACCTGCTGATCGGCATCCCCGGAAAATCCAACGCATTCGCCATCTCCGAGCGGCTGGGTCTGCCGGAGGAGATCATCAGCGACGCCCGCAGCCGCGTGAGCACCGAGAGCGCGAGCATGGAGGCCACCATCGAAAAGCTCGAGCAGGTGCGCCAGCTCATGGAGCGCGACCGCGCCGAGGCAGCCCGTCAGCTGCGCGCCGCGGAGGATGACCGCCGCAAGGCCGAGCGCATGAAGGCGGAGCTGTCCGTGCGCCTGGAAAAGGCGGACGAGAAGGCGCGCCGCGATGCCGAGCGCATCATCGGTGATGCACGCCGGACGGCGGACGAGGTGATGCGTGAGCTGGACGCGCTGCGCAAGATGGAGAAAACGGACACCGACCACCACCGCGCCAACGACGCCCGTGCCGCGCTGCGCCGCAAGCTCAATGCCGCCGAGGATGCGGCCGCCGCAGCGGCGCATCCGCAGATACAGGAAAAAAAGGTCTCTGCGCGCCCGGTGCGCGTTGGCGACACCGTGCAGCTGCGCAAAATGGGCGACATCAAGGCGACCGTCACGGCCGTCTCCGCCGACCGGACGCTGAGCCTGCGCGCAGGCATCATGAACGTGACCGCCAAGGAGCAGGACGTCTATCTGCTTGAAAACGAGAAGCCGGAGGCCGAAAAGTTTGCCGCCGCGCACGCGGCGAGCCTGCGCAGCGTGGCTGCCGAGTCCGAGATCGACCTGCGCGGCATGGACAGCATGGAGGCCGTCGCCGCGACCGAGCGCTTCCTCGACAACGCCGTCATGGCCAAGCTCGAGAAGGTCACGATCATCCACGGCAAGGGCACCGGTGCGCTGCGCGCCGCCGTGCAGCAGTCGCTGCGCAGGAACAAGGCCGTCAAGTCCTTCCGCCTTGGGCGCTACGGCGAGGGTGAGAGCGGCGTGACCGTTGTCGAACTGAAATAAAAGCGGAAAAATACGGCGAAAAAACGCTGTGCAAAGCAACGAAAAACCGAAAACCGGTTGACGATGCAGGGCGTTTTTGATAAGATAAAACAAGCATAATTGTGCATAAGGAGTGGAGATAAATGATCACGAAAGAAGCAGTCATCAACAACCAGGTGGGACTCCATGCACGGCCCGCGACTTTCTTCATCCAGAAGGCAAATGAGTTCAAGAGCAGCATCTGGATCGAAAAAGACGAGAGACGCGTGAACGCCAAGAGCCTTCTCGGTGTTTTGTCGCTCGGCATCGTCAAGGGCACGACGGTCACCCTCGTGGCAGACGGCGCAGACGAGCAGGAGGCGATCGACACCCTGACGGCGCTGATCAATTCCGATTTCTCCGAGTGAACCCGACAACATGAAACCGAAACAGGGGCGTGTCTGCAGCACGCCCCTGTTTTCCTGACCGCAGATTTTTCGGCACAGCAGGAGAACGCTATGGAAAAACTCCGACCCGAACAGCTGCGCGAAAAGGCCAATATGCTCCCGCTGCTGCCGGGCGTGTACATCATGCTCGACGAGCACGGCGAGGTCATCTACATCGGCAAGGCAAAAGCGCTCAAAAACCGCGTCACGAGCTATTTTCGCGGCGAGCACCTGCCGAAGGTGGCGGCCATGGTCGCGCACGTTGCGGATTTCAATGTCATTGTCGTGCAGTCCGAGTTTGAGGCGCTCGTGCTCGAAAACTCGCTCATCAAGCTGCACAAGCCAAAATACAACATCCTGCTCAAGGACGACAAGGGGTATCCCTTTGTGCGTCTGGATGTGACGCAGCCGTACCCGACGTTTTCGCTCGTCAACCGCACGGAAAAGGACGGCGCGAAATACTTCGGTCCGTACGGCGGACGGAGCATGACGGCGGAGATCATCGATACCGTCTGTAAAACGCTGCGCCTGCCGACGTGCACGCGCCGCTTCCCGCGCGATATCGGGCGTGCCCGCCCGTGCCTGAATTACCACATGGGCACCTGCGCAGGCTATTGCCTGAAGGACGTCACGCGCGCGCAGTACCTGCAGGCCATCCGCGAGGCGGAGATGATCCTCGACGGGCGCACGGCGGAGCTGACCGCCGAGCTGACTGAGCAGATGCAGGCTGCGGCCGAGGCGCTGCGGTTTGAATATGCAGCGTCGCTGCGCGACCGGCTGCGCGCCATCGAGGGGCTGAAAAACCACCAGCGCGTCATCGCCACGGCTTACGCCGACACGGACGCCGTCGGCTTTGCGCGCGGGGCGAAGTGCTGCTTCACCGTGCTGCACTTTACCGACGGCAGCCTCACGGACAAGGACAAATCCTTCCTCGACGAGCCGATGGAGCCTGACGGCGAGGCGCTCGCCGCGCTCGTGCAGCAGTATTATGAGAGCCGCGGCGCGTATCCGCGGCAGGTGCTGCTGCCGTGCCCGCTCGAGGGGCAGGATGCGCTCGAGCGGCTGCTCACCGAGGCGGCGGGGCACAAGGTCGTGCTTGCCGTGCCGCAGCGCGGCGACAAGTGCCGCCTGACGGAGATGGCGGCCAGAAACGCGCGCGAGGAGATCCTCATCGCAACGACCAAGGCGCAGCGCAGCCTCAAAACGCTCGAATGGCTGCAGCGCGCGCTCGAGCTCGACGCGCCGCCCGAGCGCATCGAGGCGTTCGACATCTCCAACCTCGGCGACAGCGGCATCGTCGCCGGCATGACCGTGTTTCAGCACGGCCGGCCGCGCAAGTCCGACTACCGGAAATTCCGCATCCGCACGACGGACGGACAAAACGACTACGGCGCCATGCACGAGGCGCTCACGCGCCGCTTTCAGCACTATCTTGACGGCGACCCGGGCTTTTGCCCGCTGCCGGATCTGCTGCTCATCGACGGCGGCGCGGAGCACGCGAGCGTTGCGCAGGCGGTGCTCGACGGCTTTGGACTGTCCGTGCCGGTGTTCGGCATGGTCAAGGACGACCGCCACCGCACACGCGCGCTCATCACGCCCGGCGGACACGAGATCGGCATCGCCGCAAATCCCGCGGTCTTTTCCTTCATCGGCACGATCCAGGAGGAGACGCACCGTTTTTCCATCGACTATCAGCGCCGGCTGCGGCGCGAGAGCCTTGCGTCCGAGCTCGATCAGATCCCCGGTGTGGGCGAGAAGCGGCGCAACGCGCTGCTGCGCGAATTCCGCAGCGTCAAGGCCATCCGCGCGGCCTCATATGAGGCGCTGTGCGCGGCCGTTCCGGCGGGCGTCGCCCGCGCGGTCTACGATCACTATCACCCGAAAGGAGAATCGCCATGCGTGTGATCACAGGTACGGCGCGCGGCCGTAAGCTGCGTGAGCCGGAGGGGATGGCTTCTCGTCCCACGACCGATAATGTCAAGGAGTCCATGTTCAACCTCATCCAGTTCGACATCGAGGGACGGCGCGTGCTCGACCTCTTTGCCGGCACCGGTCAGCTCGGTATCGAGGCGCTCAGCCGCGGCGCACGCAGCGCCGTGTTCGTCGATGAGAGCCGCGCGGCCGTGCAGCTCGTGCGCACCAATCTCGCGCACTGCCGCCTGCAGGGCGACGTGGTACAGGGGGAGGCGCTCGGCTACCTGCGCACGTGCGGAAAATTCGACCTGATCTTTCTCGATCCGCCGTATGATACGGGATTACTTGACAAAGCACTTGCAAATGTTGTACAGTTTGATATATTAGCTGAGGGCGGCATCATCGTGTGTGAAAGCCGCCGCGAAAAGGAGCTTCCGCAGCTCCCTCAGCCATATTATCTGCTTACGGAGCGCAGCTACGGCAAGATCAAGCTCACGCTCTACGGAAAGGGAACCCACGCATGAAAACAGCGATTTACCCCGGCAGCTTTGACCCTATCACCCTCGGTCACCTGAACATCATCCGCCGCGCATCCACGATTTTTGACCGCGTCGTCGTGTGCATCATGCCCAACGCCGGGAAACTGCACCCCATGTTTACGCGCGAGGAGCGGGTGGCGCTGGCGCACCGCGTCATCGGCCGCTTCCCGAATGTGGCGGTGGACACGTTTGACGGCCTGCTCGCCGAGTACGCCAAGACCTTCCCGGAGGGCGCGGTGATCGTCAAGGGCCTGCGCGCCAATACGGATTTTGAAAACGAATTCCAGATGGCGCTCATCAACAAGAAGATCAATCCGGAGCTCGACACCATGTTCCTGACGGCCAGCCAGAAGTACACGTTTCTCAGCTCGTCGGTCGTCAAGGAGCTTGCCGGTTACGGTGCGGATCTGACACCGTTTGTACCGTGTGAGATTATCGAGGACGTGCGTGCGCGCGCCATGCGCAGCGAATGATCGGATCCGGGAAGTTTTGACCGGCTCTGCCGGAAACACGCTTTGGGAGGAAACAAAATGGACAACGAAGTCATGGAACTGATTGACCAGCTTTATACCATGGTGTCGGAGGCATGGGGCGTGCCGCTCGGCAACGAAAAGTGCATCGTCGAGCGCGACCAGGTTCTCGAGATCCTCGATGAGATCAAGACCGCCATGCCGGTCGAGCTTTCCGAGGCGAAGCGTCTGGTCTCCGCCCGCGACGAATTCATCAACAACGCCAAACGCGAGGCCGAGGGCATCCGCAATCAGGCAGAGGAGCGCGCCCGCGCGCTCGTGAACGATCAGGAGATCGTGCGCATTGCCAAGGCACGCAGCAATGAGATGCTCGCCTCCACGCAGGCCAAGGCCGATGCACTGCGTCAGGCCTCGAGCCAGTTTTGCGTGGACGCGCTGCGCCGCACGGAGGAGGCGATCTCCGCCGCGCTCGGCAGCGTGCAGCAGGCACACGCCGCGTTTCAGGGCGTCGCCGGCAGCACGGCCGCGCCCGCAGCGCCCGCTGCAGCACCCGCTGCGCGTCAGCCCGAGATCCACTTCGAGGACGATGCGCCGCTGGATGAGGAAGTCAACTGACTGCCGCTTAACCGCACACATGAACCGCCGCCGGATGTTCCGGCGGCGGTTTTGCGTTTTGCCGAAAATTTTTCCCACACAATGCGCTCCCGGTGCTCCCGGCGGGTGCTTTTTCCCGGTTTGGCGGCATATCTTGTGCCGCCATTTCCTTTTTTCGGCGCGAAACGCAAAGCCTTGTGACCGGGAAAACAACGGTCGAATCGCCAGAAATGTCGAAAATTGCAAGAAATGGGCGGGAATTTCTCCTTGCAATTTTTCCGCCTTGCCACTATAATGAGGATATCGTGTGGGGCGAAGTGGTTTAAAAGGGCGCAAAACCCCACGCGAGAGGTGCGTAGGTGCACGATTCCGGAGAAGGGGGGATGCAGCATGACCGGTATCTATCAGCACACGCTGGACGCCAAAGGCCGTCTGTTCATCCCGGCCAAGCTCCGCGAAGAACTCGGCGAAACGTTTTATGTGACGATCTCGCCCGAGAAGTGCCTGTCTGCTTACAGCCAGGAAAACTGGGACGACGTCGCCCGCAGGGTGGCGGCCATGACCAACGTGCAGCAGCGCAAGATGCGTCCGCTGTTCGCGTATGCCGCGCGCTGCGAACTGGACGGGCAGGGGCGTATCCTCCTGCCGCAGCACCTGCGTGAATTTGCGGGTCTCACCAAGAGCGTCACCGTGGTCGGCAGCAACAACCACGCGGAGTTCTGGGACAGCGCACGCTGGGATGAGATCTGCCCGCTTGAGGCGCTGCCGGAGAACATCGCCGCCGTGATGGAGGAGTTGGATTTCTGATGGACGCCCTGCATGTCTCCGTGCTGCTGCACGAGTGTATTGATAATCTGAACATCCGGCCGGACGGCATCTATGTCGACGGCACGCTCGGCATGGGCGGCCACTCCGAGCAGATCGCCGCGCGCCTCACGACCGGAAAGCTCATCGGCATTGACCGCGACGAGACGGCCATCGAGCGCGCCGGTGCGCGTCTGGCGCCGTTTGGAGACCGTGTGCAGCTCGTGCACGGCAACTTCCGCGACACGGCCGCCATTCTTGACCGCCTCGGCATCGACGCCGTGGACGGTATGCTCTTTGACCTCGGTGTCTCCTCGCCGCAGCTTGACGAGTCGGAGCGCGGCTTTTCCTATATGCACGACGCGCCGCTCGATATGCGCATGGACGCGACCGAGGGGCTGAGCGCGTGGAACGTCGTCAACGAGTGGCCGGAGGGTGAACTCAAGCGCATTTTGTATGAATACGGCGAGGAGCGCTACGCGCCTCGCATCGCCGGGGCGATCGTTCGCGCCCGGGCGCAGCAGCCGATCGCGACCACGATGGAGCTGGTCGACGTGATCCGCTCGGCCATGCCGGGCGCGGCGCTGCGCGAAAAGCAGCATCCCGCCAAGCGCAGCTTTCAGGCGATCCGCATCGCCGTGAACGATGAGCTGGCGGCGGTGCGCGAGATGATGGACACCGCACCCGATAAGCTCCGCACCGGCGGGCGGCTGTGCGTCATCAGTTTCCATTCCCTCGAGGACCGGATCGTCAAGGCCGGCATCGCCCGGCGGGAGCATGGCTGCACCTGCCCGCGCGAGGCGCCGGTGTGCACCTGCGGCTTTGTGCAGACGCTGCGCAGCGTCTCCCGCAAGCCGATCCTGCCCGGTGAGGAGGAACTCGCATCCAACCCCCGCGCCCGCAGCGCGAAACTTCGTGTCGCGGAGCGTGTCTGAGAAAGGAATCCGTCATGGCATCTCCCGCTTCGAGAAAACGGAATACAGCGCGCATGGACGGCAACGCGGCGTATGACCTGCGCAGCACGGCTGCGGAGGAGTACCTGTACAGTACCGCTCCGGTAGATCTGCCGCACGCGCCCCGGCCGACGGAGACCGTCGTCCCGGAGTCCGCACCGAGGCCCAAGCAGGCGATCGCCCCGATGGCGGCGCTCGGCTTTGCCATTGCCGCCGTGCTGATCGTCTTTTCGCTCGTCGCGCGCGTGCAGCTCTCGCAGGCGTCGGCGCAGGTGTCGGCGCTGGAGGATCAGTATGCCCAGATGCAGGAGCAGCAGACGCGCCTGCGCATCGACTATGAGAGCGCGTTCAACCTCACGGAGATCGAGGACTACGCCATCCATGAGCTCGGTATGCAAAAGCCGCGCAGCGATCAGCTCTACTACATCAGCAGCAGCGACGCCGCGGATACGGCGGTGGTTCTGGACCAGACCGCGGCAGAGCCGCTGAGCCTTGCTGACCGTTTCGGCGATTTCCTCACCTCCATTGTGGAATATTTTCGATGAGCCAGCCTGTATGATAGTACCATCCCCGCAGAAACAAGGAGACAGACATGGCGAATGAAACTTCCGGGCGCCGGGATAACCGCGTGCCCTTTCGAGCAAGTACCAAAACACCGAATATCATGATGCTCCGCCGCACACGCCTGCTTTTGATTGTGTGCGGCATCCTTGCATTTGCTGTCCTTGGTATCAAGCTGTTCAGCGTCATGATCATACACCATGACGAGTATGAAAAAATGGCGATCGACCAGCAGGTACGCGAGACGGAGATCACGGCCTCACGCGGCGCGATCTATGACACGAACGGCAAGATCCTGGCCATGAACGCCTCGGTCGACACGATCTTCATCAGCCCGGCCGAGATCGCCGCGAACAAGGAAGACCCGCAGCTGATCGCGCGCGAACTTTCTGAGATTCTCGACGTCGATTATAATAAGATCCTGAGCATGACGAAAAACACCGACCGCTGGTATGAGGTCGTCAAGCGCAAGGTCGAGCCGGACGTGTCGGAAAAGGTGCGCGCGTTTAAGAAAGAGAACAATCTCATCGGTGTCAAGATCGAGCCGGATACCAAGCGGTACTATCCCTACGGCAGTCTGGCCGCGCACGTCATCGGCTTCGTCGGGCAGGACAACGAGGGGCGCTACGGTCTTGAGCAGCGCTATGACAGCTACCTCACCGGCAGCACCGGCCGCATCATCCGCGCAACGGACAACCGCGGCACGGATATGCTCTTTGTCAACTACGAGGATTATTACGACGAGACGAAGGGCAACGACATGAACCTGACCATCGACGCGACCATCCAGTATTACCTCGAAAAGCACCTGCAGCAGGCGGTCGAGGACTACGACGTGCAAAACGGCGCGGCCGCCATTGCCATGGACCCGAGCACCGGCGCGATCCTCGGCATGGTCTCGCTCGGAAATTTCGACCTGAACAACTACCAGAAGGTCAGCGACAGGGATCAGGAGGCCATTGATGCCGAGACCGATCCCGACAAGCGCTCGGAGCTGCTGACTGCCGCGCAGCAGAAGCAGTGGCGCAACAAGGCGCTCTCGGACACCTACGAGCCCGGCTCGACGTTCAAGATCATCACGCTGGCCATGGCGCTCGAGGAGGGCGTGGTCAGCGAGAGTTCGTCGTTTTACTGCGGCGGCAGCATCCCCGTGCTCGGCCGTACCGATCCGGTCAAGTGCTGGAAGACGGCCGGTCACGGCAGCCAGACGCTCACGCAGGCCATGCAGCACTCGTGCAACGTCGCACTCGTGCAGATCGGTCAGCTTGTCGGCGCGCGCACGTTCTACAAATACGCCGAAGCGTTCGGCTTCCTGAATCTGACCAACAACGTCGACAGCAGCCTCACCGCCAAGACCGGCATCGACCTGTCCGGCGAGAGCGGCAGCATCTGGTGGAGCCAGAACACGTTCTACGATCCCGAAAACTTCTCGCAGCTCGCGGCGGCTTCGTTCGGCCAGACGTTTACGATCACGCCGCTGCAGCTCATCACGGCGGTCAGCGCCTGCGTCAACGGCGGCTATCTCATGAAGCCGTATGTGGTCAAGAGCATCGTCAACGGCGATGGGGAAGCGGTCGTGTCCAATTCGCCGACCGTGGTGCGTCAGGTCGTGAGCGAGCAGACGAGTGCCACCGTGCGCCAGATCCTGGAGCAGGTCGTCGGCGATCCCGTCGACGGCACCGGCAAGAACGCCTACGTCGCCGGCTACCGCATCGGCGGCAAGACCGGCACATCGGAAAAGGTCGCGCAGGACGCGGCCGGCGGCGCGAAGGAATACATCGTCTCGTTCATCGGCTTTGCGCCGGCGGACGATCCGCAGATTGTCATCCTCGTGCTGCTCGACACGCCGAGCAGCAGTACCGGCATCTACATCAGCGGCGGACAGATGGCTGCGCCCACCGTCGGCAAAATGATGGCGGACATCCTGCCGTACCTCGGCGTGGAGCCGTCGTATTCCGAGACGGAAAAGACGCACATGGATAAGACCGTGCCGAACGTGACCGGTCTGTCCGTCGAGCAGGCGAAGGCCGCGCTCGAGGAGGTCGGCCTGCAGGCGCGCGTCTACGGCGAGGGCGGCACGGTCACGGCGCAGCTTCCGGGCAGTGGCGCGGTCGTCGCCAGCGGCAGCACCATCCTGCTCTATGCGGGCAAGGAGCCCTCGGCCGACAAGGAGACCATGCCCGACCTGACCAATCTCAGCTATCAGACGGCCCGCGACCGCATGGCCGCGCTGGGCCTGTATATCAAGACCAACAGCTCCATCACGGACACCGCACAGATCGTCTCCGGCCAGACCGTGGCAGCCGGCACGCAGCTGGACCACGGCACGGTCGTGGAGGTCACGCTCGTGACGAGTGATTCGAGCATGCTGGGCAGATACTGACGAACAAACGGAGGTACCCTTATGAAACTCAAGCGACTGCTGTCCGTTCTGGACGTGTGCGAATGCACCGCCGATCCGGAGCTGGACGTTCGGGATATCAGCTTTGACTCGCGCACCACACAGCCCGGCGACCTGTTTGCCGCCGTCTGCGGGTATGAGTCCGACGGCCACCGCTTCATCGGCGCAGCCGTCGCGCGCGGCGCGGCCGTCGTGCTCTGCCAGAAGAAGCCGGAGGTCGATATACCGTATATCCTCGTGGCCGACAGCCGCCTTGCGCTGTCACGCATCTGCTGCGAATTTTTCGGCAACCCGTCGCGTGAGCTGACCATGATCGGCGTGACCGGCACCAACGGCAAGACCACCGTCACCACGCTCATCAAGCACATGCTCGAGCAGTGCCTGCACACGAAGGTCGGCCTGATCGGCACGAACGCGAACATCATCGGCGACGAGGTGCTGCATACCGAGCACACCACGCCGGACACATATGAGCTGCAAAAGCTCCTGCGCCGGATGGTCGATGCCGGCTGTACGCATGCGGTCATGGAGGTGTCGTCGCACTCACTCGTGCTGCACCGCGTGGAGGGCATCCGCTTCCGCGTGGGCATCTTCACGAACCTGTCGCAGGATCATCTGGATTTCCATAAGACCATGGAGGCCTATGCAGAGGCCAAGGCGCTGCTGTTCGCGCAGAGCGACATCGGCATCGTCAACGCCGATGACGAGTGGGCGCACGTCATGCTCGAGCGCGCCAAATGCCCGATGCAGACCTACTCCGCCAAGCGCAACGACGCAGATCTTGTGGCCAAGGATATCCGCCTGAGCGCGTCCGGCGTGCGCTTTGTCGCCATGAGCGGCGATGCGATCGCGCGCATGCGCCTCGGCATCCCCGGCATGTTCTCTGTTTACAACGCGCTGAGCGTCGTCGCCTGTGCGCGCGCGCTCGGCATCTCGCTCGATGACTGCGCGGCCGCGCTTGATACGGCAAAGCCCGTCAAGGGGCGCGCCGAGCCGCTCGAGACCGACGGGGACTATACCATCCTTATCGACTACGCCGTCACGCCTGACGCCATCGACAACATCCTCACGACGGTGCGCGAGTTTGCGCCTGCACGGCTGGTGTTCCTCTTCGGCTGCGGCGGAGACCGCGACCGCGGCAAGCGCCCGAAGATGGGACGCATCGCAGGTCAGAAGGCGGATTTCGTCATCGTCACGAGCGACAACCCGCGCACGGAAGACCCGGAGGCGATCATTGCCGACATCCTCCCCGGCCTCAAGGAGACGCACACGCCCTATGTCGTGCGCCCCGACCGGCGCGAGGCCATCGCCTATGCGATCGAAAATCACTGCCCCGGCGACGTTATCATCCTCTGCGGCAAGGGCCATGAGGATTACCAGATCATCGGCAAGACGAAGGTGCACATGGATGAGCGCGAGATCGTCGCCGAAATACTCGACAAGAGGAAGAGAGAGAAAGAGAAATGACACTGAAGCTGATACTGGCGTTCGTCATCGCGTTTGCGGTGTCGGCCGTCGTCGGATTTTTCCTGGTCCCGTATCTCAAACGGATCAAGGCGGGGCAGAGCATTAAGGAAAACGGCCCCACATGGCATATGTCCAAGCAGGGCACGCCGACCATGGGCGGACTGATGTTCATCGCCGCGATCGCGGTCGTATGCCTGTCGGTCGGCTTTGATTGCATGGCCGAGGGCGAATACGGCCACCTGTTTTGTCTGGCGTTCGCGCTCGTGTTCGGCGCGATCGGCTTTCTGGACGACTATGAAAAGCTCAAGAAAAAGCAGAATCTCGGTCTGACGGCCGGCAAAAAGATCCTGCTGCAGCTGGCGGCGGCCGTGGCGTTCATTTTCCTCATGCGCCGCTTCGGATATGTCGCGCTCGACAGCCTCTACATCCCGTTCTGGAACACGACAGTGCCGATCTCCGAGCCGCTGTATGTGATCTTCGCCGCCTTCGTCATCGTCGGCACGGTCAACTCCGTGAACCTCACCGACGGCGTGGACGGCCTCGCCGCGAGCACGACGATGCCGGTGTGCATCTTCTTTGCCGTGCTGTCCATCCTCTGGGGCGAGCGGTTTTTGTCCCTCGGCGTGTTCGCCTCCGGCATCGCCGGCGGCCTGCTGGGCTTTTTGATCTATAACTTCAATCCGGCCAAGGTGTTCATGGGCGACACGGGCTCGCTCTTTCTCGGCGGCGCGGTCGCGGCGCTGGCCTTCGCCTACGATATGCCGCTCATCCTCGTGACGGTCGGCATCATGTACATCGTCGAGGCGCTCTCGGACATCATTCAGGTCGGCTACTTCAAGCTCACGCACGGCAAGCGCGTGTTTAAGATGTCCCCGTTCCACCACCATCTGGAGATGGGCGGCTGGACGGGTCACAAGTGGAAGGAAAAGCAGATCGTGGCGCTGTTTGCCGGCGTGACGGTGCTGTTTGCAGTTTTGTCGTTTATCGGCGTGTTCCACCGCTTCGGTGCGTGAGCGCGCCGCGGCGCAGGGAGGTGCGTTCATGAATATATCCGGTTTGAGACTTCCTGCGCGCCGGACAGGGGCGGCTGCCGGGGCAAAGCGCGGCAGCTTTGACCTGCCGTTTTTCGTGCTCACGCTGCTGCTGCTGGCGATCGGCGTCATCATGGTGCTCTCGTCGAGCTTTGCCCGTGCCTATGCGCAGGGTAAGTCGCCGACGTATTATTTCGTTCGGCAGGCGGGCTTCGCTGTGGCCGGCGTCGTGGGTATGATCCTGTTTTCCCACGTGCGCATGGCGACGTACCGCCGCTGGTCGCTGCTGCTTTTGGGCGCGAGCATTTTCCTGCTCGCCATCGTCTGGATCCCGCACATCGGCGTGGTCGGCGGCGGCGCGCGCCGGTGGCTGAGCCTCGGCTTTACGACGTTTCAGCCGTCGGAGATCGCAAAGATCGCGGTCGTGCTGTTTTTCTCGAGCATGATCTGCACATACAAAGACCAGATGCAGACGATCCGCTACGGCGTCGTGCCGTTCATGGTCATCACCGGCGGCATCGTCATCCTGCTCATGCTCGAGCCGCATCTGTCGGCGTCGATCATCATCATGGCGCTGGCGATCGTGATGATGTTTGTCGGCGGCATCAAGCTCTCGTACCTGCTCATCGGCATGGGCGGCGCGGGCGCGCTGCTGCTGATCGCGGGCAAGTTCGTACCCTATGTGCACAAGCGCATCGTATCGTGGCGCGATCCGTTCGCCGACACAAGCGCTGCCGGCTATCAGATCGTGCAGTCGCTGTATTCCATCGGTTCGGGCGGTTTCCTCGGGCTCGGCCTCGGCCAGAGCCGGCAAAAATACCTCTACCTGCCGGAGGAGCACAATGACTATATCTTTTCCATTGTCTGTGAGGAGCTTGGCTATGTCGGCGCGGTCGCGATCCTGATCCTGTTCGCGCTGCTCATCTGCCGCGGCTACTGGATCGCCGCGCACTCGCCCGACCGCTACAGCTTTCTCGTCGGTGTCGGCATCACGACGCTGCTGTCGATCCAGGTGTTTTTGAACATCGCGGTCGTCACGAATCTCATCCCCTGCACCGGCATCTCGCTGCCGTTTTTCAGCTACGGCGGCACGGCGCTGCTGATGCAGCTCGGTGAAATGGGCATTATTCTGAGCATATCGCGCGACATTCCGACGAAAAAAGCGCGGTAGCATCCGAACTTTGCAAGCTGTCTCGGCGGCGCACGCCGCCTGAGTTTCGATATTCCGGGAGGGACTGACTATGAATTTTCTCTTTACCTGCGGCGGTACCGCAGGCCACATCAACCCCGCACTTGCGGTCGCGGGCGTTTTGCGCGACCGGATGCCCGACTGCGGCATCCTCTTTGTCGGTGCAAACGGCAAGATGGAGACGGACCTCGTTCCGCGTGCGGGCTACGACATCGTGACCGTGGAGGTCACGAACATCCACCGCAGCCTCAAGCCGTCGGAGATCGTGTACAACTTCCGCTCGCTGCACAATGCACGGCAGGCGACGAAAGACGCGCGCAAGATCATCGGGGACTTTCAGCCCGATGTCGCCATCGGCACGGGCGGCTATGTGTGCTACCCCGTGCTCAAGGCGGCGGCGCAGCTCGGCATTCCGGCCATCGTGCATGAGTCCAACGCCGTACCCGGCCTGACGACGAAGATGCTCGCCGGTGCGGTCGACCGCATTCTGGTCGGCTTCGAGGAGAGCAAGCAGCACTACAGCGAGCAGGACAAGGTCGTCGTTACCGGCACGCCGGTGCGCGGCGCGTTCACGGCCTGCTCCAAGGCGGAGGCCAAGCGCCAGCTCGGGCTCGATCCCGAAAAGCCGCTGGTCGTGTCGGTGTGGGGGTCGCTCGGCGCGTCATACATGAATGAGATCATGACGGCCTTCATCACCCGTGCCGCCGTGACGGGCGCACCGTTTTCGCTTATCCACTCGGCGGGGCGCAACGGCTATGAGAAGATGCACACGGCGCTGCTGGAAAAGTGCCCGGCCGATCTCGCGGCACACGGCATGGACGTGCGGCCGTACATCTACGATATGCCGCTGGTGATGGACGCGGCCGATCTTGTGCTGTGCCGCGCGGGCGCGTCCACGCTTGCCGAGCTCACGTGCATCGGCAAGCCCGCCGTGCTCATCCCGTCGCCGAACGTCACGAACAACCATCAGGAGCGCAACGCGCGCGTGCTCGAGCGCGCCGGCGGCGCAAAGGTGCTGCTCGAAGGGTCGTTCACGGCGGACGACCTGTATAACCTCGTCAGCGACCTGCTCTCCGACGGTGTACAGCTTGCGCAGATGGCGGACAATATGCGCGCCGCCGGCGTGAGCGATGCCGCCGAGCGCATTGCCGATCTGGTGCTTGAGCTGGCGGACCGGCATACAAAATGACAACTTCGCGTTTCTCTGCATAGGATGGCATGAATTTGCTGTGCGGAGGAAAGATCATGAGCATATGGCACATTTACGGCGGAAACAGGCTGACCGGGAGTACGCGGGTGCAGGGCGCCAAGAATGCGGTGCTGCCGATCATGGCGGCGTCGGTGCTCTCCGGAGGTGAGACGGTTCTGCACAACGTGCCCGATCTGCGGGACGTGACGACCACGCTGCGCATCCTGCAGCATCTCGGCTGCACGGCGGTGCGCGATGGGGACACGGTACGCATCGATTCGCGCGGGATGCACTGCGATTTCATCCCGCACGCACTCATGCGGGAGCTGCGCTCGTCGGTCATCTTTCTCGGCGCGATCCTCGCGCGCTTCGGCACGGCGCGTCTGTCCATGCCGGGCGGGTGCGAGCTCGGGCCGCGGCCGGTGAATCTGCACTTGGACGCGCTGCGCGCGCTCGGCGCGGAGGTCACGGAGCGCGGCGGCGACATCATCTGCCGGGCGCACGCGCTTCAGGGGCGGCGCATCCTGCTGCCGTTTCCGAGCGTCGGCGCGACGGAAAACGCCATGCTCGCCGCCTGCGCCGCGGCCGGGGAGACGGTCATCTGCAACGCCGCACGCGAGCCGGAGATCGCCGACCTGCAGTGCTACCTGCGCAAGCTCGGCGCGGACATTTCCGGCGCGGGCACGTCTACGGTCACGATCAGCGGCTTCCGGCCGCGGCCGTTTGTCGAGCATACGATCATGCCCGACCGCATCGTCGCAGCGACGATCCTGTGCGCTGCCGCCGCCTGCGGCGGTGAGGTGGAGCTGCAGGATGTAGATCCGGCACACTTTTCGACCGTTCTGGACTCGCTTTCTGAGGCGGGATGTGCTATAATCACAACGGCGTCCGCCGTGCGCCTGACATCGGATGGGCAGCTCACGGCGCCGCGCCCGGTCGTCACGCAGCCGTATCCGGGCTTTCCCACGGATGCGCAGCCGCCGCTCATGGCGGCCTGCCTGCGGGCAAAGGGCACCACGGTGTTCACCGAAAACATCTTTACCAACCGCTACCGTCATGCCGAGGAATTCCGGCGTCTGGGCGCAGCCGTCAGCATCGAGGGCCGTGTGGCGTATGTCACCGGCGTCGAGCGGCTCACCGGCGCGCCGCTCACGGCAAGCGACCTGCGCGGCGGCGCGGCCATGCTCGTGGCCGGGCTTTGCGCTGAGGGCGCGACCGAGCTTCTCGACGACGGGTATATTGACCGCGGGTACGACTGCTTTGACGCGTGCCTGTCGGCGCTGGGCGCTGACGTGCGCTGTGCCGCGCCGCGGTGAAAGGAATCTCTGCCTATGAAACAATCGAAGCAGCCCCGGCAGCGCCGTGCGCGCCGTGTGCGCCGTCCGTCCGCAGGGCGGGGGAGATCGCTGCTGCAGCCGCTGATCTTCCTGCTGATCTGCGTGGCGCTTGTGCTGGGGATGAGCGTGTTTTTCCGCGTCTCGAAGGTCGAGGTCGTCGGAAACTCCATCTACACGGCTGAGGAGGTCGTTGAGGCCTCGGGTATCGGCAAGGGCGACAACCTCTTTTTCATCAACCGTTTCTCGGCGGCCAGCCGCATCTTCAGCAAGCTTCCCTATGTGGACAAAGCAAAGGTCACGCGCGCCCTGCCGAACCGCGTCACCATTACGATCCAGGAGAGCAGCGCCATGGCCTACGTCAAGGCGGACGACGGCTACTGGGTCGTCGACCAGAACTGCAAGCTGCTCAAGTCCGTCACGGAAAGCGAACTGACCGGCCTCGCCCGTATCGACGGCATCACGCCGGTGGAACCGAAGGTCGGCGAGGTGCTCAACGCCGGCGACGCCGACGCGCCGAAGGTCACGTACCTCGCGGCGATCCTCGGGCAGCTGCTTACGCGCGACATGGCGTCCAAGGTCACGGTGATCGACCTTTCGGACGCGGCGAGCCCGAGCTTTCTCTATGACGGGCGGTTCACGGTGCGCCTCGGTGCAAACGAGAATGTCGAGTATAAATTCGGCATGCTCCAGAGCGCCATATCGCAGCTCACGGCCGGCGATACCGGCACCATCGATCTGTCGATCGACAAGCGCGCGCATTTCAGCCCCGGCTGAATGTTCACAAAAAAAGATTGACCTGATAAGGAAAACGATATAAAATGGGAAAGAATAAGAACAGACAAAAGCGAAATCCGCCAAGAAACGGCCCTCAGAGCGCACACGCGCCGAGCGCTGATACAAATAGAAACAACAGGGAGGAACCGAATATGTCCTTTGCTACCGAGTCCGGTCCGGAAAATGTCGTCACCATCAAGGTCGTTGGTGTTGGCGGGGCCGGCAACAATGTCGTAAACCGCATGGTTAAGTCCGGCACTCAGGGAATTGAGTACGTGGCTGTCAATACAGATAAGCAGGCTCTGGCCGTCTCCAGCGCAGACCAGAAGATCCAGATCGGCGAGAAGCTGACCCATGGTCAGGGCGCCGGCAGCGATCCCGATGTCGGCAAGCGCAGCGCCGAGGAGAGCCGCAACAACATTGCCAAGAGCCTGGAGAATGCTGACATGGTCTTCATCACTGCCGGCATGGGCGGCGGCACCGGCACGGGCGCAGCGCCCACGATCGCGGACATCGCCCGCGAGGCCGGCATCCTGACCGTCGGCGTCGTCACCAAGCCCTTCAAGTTCGAGGGCAAGCGCCGCATGGATCAGGCTATGGTCGGCATCAACGAGCTGCTGGGCAAGGTCGACTCCCTGCTCATCATCCCGAACGACCGCCTGAAATTCGCCACCGACCAAAAGGTCACGCTGGCCAACGCCTTCGAGATCGCGGACGACGTGCTGCGTCAGGCCGTCGTGAGCATCTCCGACCTCATCAAGAACACCGGCTTTATCAATCTCGACTTTGCGGACGTCACCTGTGTCATGAAGGACGCCGGCTTCGCCCACATGGGCGTCGGCCGCGCCGCCGGCAAGGGCAAGGCGGAGGACGCTGCCCGCATGGCCGTTGCGAGCCCGCTCATGGAGACGTCGATCAACGGCGCGCGCGGCGTGCTCATCAACATCACCGGGTCCGAGGATATGGGCCTGGAGGATGTCGAGACTGCTGCCAACCTCGTTCAGGAGGCTGCGCATCCGGACGCCAACATCATCTTCGGCGCGAGCTTCGACCCCTCGCTCGACGACGAGATCCGCGTGTCCGTCATCGCCACCGGCTTTGACGAGCCGGGCAAGGCGCAGGCGGAGGCTGCTCCGGCCGCCGCTGCCGCTCCGGCTGCTGCGCCTGCCGCCGGTATGTACACCGCCGCTGCGACTGCGGCCGCTGCTCCGGCTGCCGCTCCGGCTCCGGCCGCTGCACCTGCCGCCCCGGCTGCCGCTCCGGCTGCGGATGCCGCCGCACCCGCGGAGGAAGATCCGTTTGACAGCATCTTCAAGATCTTCAACTCCAAGTAATTTTGCCATCTGTCCCAAACCGCCTTCGCTCCTTGTGAAGGCGGTTTTTGTATTCTGTGAGAGGAGGCAGTCGATTGAAAGACTGGCGCATTACCCGCGTCCTCACGACCATGGTCGACACATTTCTGACCCGCCGCGTGACGCGCTCGGCGGCTGAGATCGCCTATTACATGGTTATGGCGCTGTTTCCGGTCATTATCTGCATGTACGACCTGCTTGCGCTCATCCTGCGTGACCCGACCGCCGTGCTGCGCATCGTGGAGACGCTCGTGCTCCCGCGGGAGACGCAGGCGCTCGTGTCGGAGTTTCTCATTTATGTGTCCGGCAACACGAGTCAGGTCATGTTCATCGCGGCGCTCTTTGTCATGATCACGAGCGCGTCGGCGGCGTTTCGCGCCATGGCCGCCATCGTCAGCGAGATCCACGGCGATAAGCGCTTCGGCATCGTGAGCAGCACCGTCGTGAGCGTCGTCTTCTCGGTGGCGTTTTTGCTGGTGCTGTATCTGTGCGTCCTGCTCATGCTGACGGGCAAGCGCTTTCTGCTCTGGCTCGATGCGCTCATGCCGCGCGTGAGCATCATCTGGTCGTGGACCTGGGTGCGCTTCCTGGTCCTGTTTGCCATTTTGCTGATGATGATCCTCGTTCTCTACCGGCTCACCACGCCGCGCCGGACATCCCACCGGGTACTTCCCGGTGCGCTGTTTTCGGCCGTCGGCATCGTGGTGATGAGTATTCTGCTCTCGTGGCTGATCGGCAACAGCGCGAAGTATTCACTCGTATACGGGTCGCTTGCCTCAGTCGTGATCCTGCTGTTCTGGTTTCATGTGTTCGGACTGCTGCTCATTCTGGGCGTGGTGCTCAATCACGCGCTCGAGGTAACGGCACCGCCGAAAAATGAAGCGTAAAATCTGTTAAGAATGCAATTTTTTATGGTTTGCTCGCTTTACAAACCGCATTTTATCACGTAAAATATTCGGTTAAGAGGATGGAAGTGCCGAAAAACACATTTTTTTGAGAAAATTTTTCGGAAAACATTTTTTTATGCATTAAAATTCGTTTTCAGGCATTATACTCATGTGGGGTAATTGAATATGCAAAATGACGACAAACGCACAAGTGATATAGGTGCGTCCGATGCGCGGCCACCGGATGACGGCCTGATCCTGCGCATTGCGGAGGGGGACACCGCCGCGCTCGAGGTGCTGTATCGCCAGACGTCCGCGTCCGTTTACGGTTTCGCCCTGTCGATCCTGCGCGATCCGACGGCGGCTGAGGACGTGATGCAGGATACGTTCGTGAGCGTGATGCAGTCGGCATCGAGCTATCAGCCGTCGGGCAAGCCGATGGCGTGGCTGCTGACGATCGCGCGCAATCTGGCGCTTATGCGCCTGCGCAAGGCGGAAAATAAGAATATATCTTTTGATGAGCTGTTTCATGTGGAGGATCCGCATAACGCTTATCGGGAGATGGAAAATCATATGGTGCTTGATAAGGTGCTGCGCCTGCTCACGGACAGTGAGCGGCAGATCGTGATGCTGCACGCGCTCTCCGGCCTCAAGCACAGGGAGGTGGCCGACCTGCTGGACATTCCGCAGGCGACGGCGATCTCGCGCTACAACCGCGCGCTGGCAAAGCTGCGCGCATCGATGGGGGGTGACGGTCTTGACTGAACAGGAAAAGTGCAACGAGCAGCTGCTGCAGCAACTGCGTGATGATGTCGCAGCCGTGACACCGGATCCCTGGGACAAGATCCTCGCCCGCGTTCAGGCGGCCGAACAGCCGGAGCCGGAAACGGTCGTCCCGCTGCCGCAGCGCAGCCGCCGCGGCGGCGCATGGCGGCGCTGGGTCGCGGCGGCGGCGGTGTTTCTGCTGGCGGTACTCGGCGGCGGATTTTACGCCGTGCAGACGCCCGACGGCGTCGCAACGCTGGACGCGAACCCCAGTATTGAGCTGACCGTCAATAAGCTCGGCCGTGTCCTGTCCGTGCGCGCGTGCAATGCCGACGCGCAGGTCGTGCTCGACGAGCTGGAGCTGCGCAACCAGCCGCTGCAGACAGCGGCCGATGCGATCGTTGCCGAGCTGCAGGCAGACGGCTATGTCTCGGCGGATACCAACTCGATCCTCGTCACGGTCGAGGCCGGCAAGGGCGATGCGCGTCTGTGTGACCGGCTGGCTTCCGCCGTGGAGGATGCGCAGAGCGACTGCGGGCTTGCTCCCGCTGTCCTGGCGCAGGTGCTGGATCCGGATCCCGCGCTGGAGGCCGACGCTGCTGCCATGGGCGTCAGTGCAGGAAAGGCGATGCTCATCCGGCAGATCAGTGCGCAGGTGGAGGATCTCACCGGCGAGGCGCTGGCGGTGCTGCCGATCAACGACCTGAACATTCTCGCGGCGTCCAACCAGGTGGCGCTTGGCGACATGATCTCGATCGGTGCTGCGAGCACCGGTGCATATATCCCATATGATCAGGCCATGGATGCGGCGCTCGCCTGCTGCGGTCTGGATGCGGACAGCGTTACGCAGGCCAGTATGCGCTTCACGCTCATTGACGGCCAGATGGTCATGGAATTCGTGCTCACGGACGGCGAGCATCACTATGTGTGCAGCGTTGACGCACGCACGGCAGAGATCTGCCGCCTGGCGGGTGACGAACTGCTCGGGCCGCAGCCGGCTCCTGTAAAGCCGCAGCCTGCCCCCGTGATGCCGCAGCCGATCCCGGAGCCCATGCCCACGCCGACGCCGACGCCGATACCCACCCCGAGCCCGACGCCGACGCCGACACCGATGCCGACGCCTACCCCTAGCCCGACGCCAGTGCCGACACCGACGCCTACCCCGACCCCGCCTGCGGGCCCGGTCACGCAGGAGCAGGCGCTGAAGATCGCCATTGCGGCGGCCGGCATCTCGGAGAGCGACCTTGCCGCGTGGGAAGTGCAGCTCGATGAGAGCGGCGCGCAGCCTGTCTACCGCGTGACGCTTACGACCGTGTACTACTTCCACCCGCGCTATGTCGTGGCTGTCGACCAGATGACCGGCTCGGTCCTCTCAGTGGAAAAAGTGCAGCATTGATTTGCTCTAAAAAGGACGCATCCGCTTTGGATGCGTCCTTTCTTGCTGTGCCGGAAGCAAGGCAGCCCTCCGCCGTGCGGCGGATGGCTGCTTTGGTGTTCAGGTCATGAACTTTTCGATCGCGAGATTCAGCTCGTCGATGGCCTGCTGGTCGCCGCTTTCCACAGCGTCGGTCAGGCAGTGGTCGATGTGATCTTTCAGAATGATCTTCGCCGTGTTGTTCAGCGCCGAGCGCACGGCTGCAAGCTGGATGAGCACCTCGGCGCAGTCACGCCCATCCTCGACCATGCGCTTGACCGACTCCAGATGGCCGATCGCGCGCGCCAGACGATTGATGACCGCCTTGGTCTGCGTGTGGGTGTGGGTGTGTCCATGCCCGTGGCTGTGTGCGTGGTCATGTTCATGCATATGCACTTCGCCGTCGTGGCAGTGGGTGATCACGTTCCCGTTTTCGTCCACGTGCGTGTGTACGCCCGCATTGTGCGTTTGATCCGCCATGATATCATCTCCCTTATATCTTTGCAATTCTACCTTGTTTCGACCGGTTTGTCAACGCCGCGCGGTCAGTAACCGGCTGCCAGCAGGGCGGCGCGCAGCTTTTCGATGGCTTTTTTCTCGATGCGCGACACATACGAGCGGCTGATGCCGCAGCGCTGCGCGGTCTCGCGCTGCGTCAGCGGTTCGCCGCCGCCAATGGCATAGCGCAGGCGGATGATCTCGCGCTCGCGCGCATCGAGTACCTCGCCGATGCAGCGCCGCAGCGCCTGACACATCTCGTCCGACTGCAGGCGGGCGTCCATGTCCTCATCTTCGGACAGGATGTCGAGGAGCGACAGACTGTTGCCGTCGCCGTCCGTGTCGAGCGCGTCTGAGAGCAGCGTTTCGGCTGCGTTTTTGCGTGTGCTACGAAAATACATCAGGATCTCGTTTTCCGCGCACTTGCTGGCGTAGGTCGCAAGGCGCACGCCCTTATCCGGACGGTAGGTGTTGATGCCCTTGATGAGCCCGATCGTGCCGATCGAGATCAGGTCGTCCGTGTCATCGTAGTGCGTGTAGTATTTTTTGATGATGTGCGCCACCAGCCGCAGGTTGCGCTCGATGAGCACGTTGCGCGCCTCCAGATCGCCCTGCAGCCATGCCTCGAGATACTTGCGCTCTTCAGCCTCGCTCAGCGGGCGCGGGAATGATCCGCCAGGGCTCAGACGCAGCATCAAAAACGCGCTGCTCATCATCAGCATCAGGGTACTGTACAGCATTTTCAGCCCTCCGTTTCTGCCTGAGGTCATTCTATTCGGCGGCGGCACGTACACTTTCCTGACACACAATTTTTCGCTTGTGCGCAAATACTACACAACATAGTGTTGACTATTGGATGAAAAATGACGGGAAGGCGAAGAAAATTTCCCGACATACTTGACAAAATAGCCAAAAAGCGTTAATCTTTGAACAACAAAGCCATTTCAATTGGGATTCGGGGAAATGGCCAATGTGTTCAAAATTGAAAGGAGAACATATTATGGATTACAAAACGCTGAGTGTTAAGACGTTCATCGAGGACATGAATGGCAAGGAAGTCATGATGAAGTCCGTTCCGAGCCTGACCAAGTACCCCCTGAAGCTCTTCTACAAGAAGACCGTTGGTGACATCGTGAATCTGGTTCGCAGCAAGAAGCTCGTCCCGGAAGAAGCCATTCAGGCTTTCATCGCCGACGTCGAGGCGCTCTGAGTTATTCGATAAGGTGTGATCCCCCTGCCGAGCGGCAGGGGGATCTTTTTTCGCGCTTTTTGGTTTACATAATGACCGGAGCGGACGAAAAATTCAAAAAACGCTTGCGCTGCGGGTGGCATTGTGCTATAACGTAAGAAAAGTAATACAAGTTATACCGGAGGTGACGCATATGCAGTCCATGCAGGACAAATTCATGGCCACGGTGCGCATCGGCCCGAAGGGGCAGATCGTGATCCCGAAGGAGGTGCGCGATATGTTCGGCCTCGCGCCGGGTGATTCGCTCATTCTGCTGGCTGACCGCGAGCGCGGCATCGCGCTGCAGAGCAGCAGCTATTATGACCGGTTCGTGCGCGCGGTGTTCGATCAGGGCGCGAAGGCCGCGGCGCCGGATGTGCCGGAGGCGGAGACGCAGGTGTTTGCCGCCGCGCTGGAGCGGGAGCTGAAAAGGAGGGACGGCGAGTGAACATTCTGGAAGTGGAGGGCCTGTGCAAGACGTATCCGGCGTTTCGGCTGCGCGACGTGTCGTTTGCCGTTGAGCCGGGCGCGATCATGGGCTTCATCGGCCGCAACGGTGCCGGCAAGAGCACGACCATCAAGGCCATGCTCAATCTCGTGCATCCGGACGGCGGCCGCGTGACGATGTTCGGCCGGGATTTTTATGCCGACGAACCTGCCTGCAAGCAGCAGCTCGGCGTGGTGCTCGGCGGCGTGGACTTTTACCCGAATAAAAAGCTGCGCAGCATCACGAACGTGACGCGCACGTTTTACGACCGCTGGGACGAGAACAAATACCGGCACTACCTGTCGCTGTTCGCGCTCGACGAGACGAAGAAGGTCTCGCAGCTCTCGTCCGGTATGCGCGTGAAATATATGCTCGCGCTCGCGCTCTCGCACGATGCGCGTCTGCTCATTCTCGATGAGCCGACGAGCGGGCTCGATCCCGTGTCGCGCGACGAGCTCATGGAGCTCTTTCGCGGTGTGGTGCAAAGCGGCGAGCGCAGCATCCTGTTTTCGACGCACATCACGTCCGATCTGGAAAAGTGCGCCTCGCACATCACGATGATCAAGGACGGGGAGATCCTGCGCAGCGACACGTGCGCCGGCTTTCTCGCGCACTATCGCGCGCAGCTCGGCGACGCGTCGCTCTCGCTCGAGGATATTCTCGTGCGCGTGGAAAGGAGAAACTATGACGGCAAGGATTTTCTGTAAGGATCTGCGCCTTGCGGCGCATCCGATGATGTATGTGTTTGCGCTCTTCGGCGCGATGCTGCTCATCCCGAGCTATCCGTACACGGTCGCGTTTTTCTATGGCCTGCTCGGCATCTTCTTCACCTTTCTCAACGGCCGCGAGAATAAGGATGTCTATTACTGCGCCGTGCTGCCGGTCACGAAGCGCGAGCAGGTGCGCGCCCGCACATGGATGGTCGTGGCGGTCGAGCTGACGGAGCTTGTGCTCGCGGTGCCGTTTGCGGTCTTGTCGGTGCACATCAACCCCAACGGCACGAACCTTGCGGGCATCGATGCAAACGTGGCGCTTTTCGGCGCGGTGCTGCTCATTTTCGGCGTGTTCAATGCGGTGTTCCTGCCGGCGTTTTATAAGACTGCCGTGCGCGTCGGACGTTCGTTCCTGCTGGCGGTCGTCCCGATGACGGTGCTGATGGTGCTCGTCGAGGCGCTGTCGCATTTTCCGGTCGTCGGACCGTATCTCGATGCGGCCGATGCGGCCGGTCAGGTGCGTCAGCTTCCGGTGCTGGCTGCGGGCGCGGCGGCATTTGCGCTGCTGTCGTGGCTGGCATTCCGGAGGGCGGCAAAAAACTACGAGCGCGTCGATCTGTGACGGGGGACTTGCCGGGACGCGAAAAATATGCTATTGTGAAAAGCGGCTTTTGCGAGCTGCTTTTCACTTTTGTTTTTATCCGGGAGGGATCTGCATGAAGAACAAACGTCTCTGGCTGTCGGTGGCGCTGACGGTGCTGGTCGTCGTGTGCGCCATGCTCATTCTCTCGCGTGTCAACGAGGCGCGCAGCAATGCCGTGCCTACCGCGCCGACGGATCTGATCCTCCCGCCGGATATCCGGACAACGGCGGCGCCGACCCAGAAGACCTATGATGACCTGCCGGATGTGGATATCTCCTCCTGGGAGTATCTCATCGCGAGTCAGGCGCATAATATCAGTGACTATGTGCCGGATGTGAGCAAGATCAGCGGCTCGCAGTCCACGTTCGATTCCCGCGCGGTCGATGCGCTCAACGCCCTGCTCAAGGCGGCGCGCAGCGCTGGCTGGAGTCCTTATATCTACTGTGCCTACCGCCCGTACCTGACGCAGAAGCAGCAGTACGAGGATCAGGTGAGTGCGTATATGCGCGAGGGCGACACCCGTGACGAGGCCGAGACGGCCGCGGCGCGCGTCGCGGCGCCTCCCGGCACGAGCGACCACCAGACCGGCCTCGGCGCGGACGTGGTCGACCAGTACTATGACTCGCTGAGCGTGGACAAGGTCAACGCGCGCTTTCTGAGCTGGCTCGCCGACAACTGTGCGGACTACGGCTTCGTCATCCGCTACCCGTCGGACAAGGTCAGCATCACCGGCCGCAACGAGCCGTGGCACGTGCGCTACGTCGGCGAGACGGCGGCGAAGTTCATGACCGAGCATAACCTCTGCCTGGAGGAATTTGTGGCGCTGTACCAGTAAGTGCCCCGCAGCACAAAAAAAGGCTTGCATTGTGGAGCGCGGGATGGTATGATATTGCCGTACGAAGGAAGCAGGATTTGACAGAGTGGGCACCCGCCCACTCTTTTTCTTGATGTCTTTCAAAGTGTCAGAAAATGGAATGGTGATGTATGAGTAAATTGACAGACGCTGTCCTCGCGCTGGCCGAGCCTGTGGCTGCGCAGCAGGGATGTGAGATCTGGGACGTGGAATACGTCAAGGAGGCGGGCGGCCGCTATCTGCGTGTGTATATCGACAAGCCGGACGGCGTGTCGATCCAGGACTGTGAGAATTTCAGCCGGGCGCTCGATCCGATCCTCGACGAGGCTGACCCCATTCCCGACAGCTATGTGTTCGAGGTGTCGTCCGCAGGTGCGGAGCGGCAGCTCAAACGGCCGAGCGATTTTGCGCGCTTTCTCGGAGCGCAGGTCGAGGTGCGGCTCTATCAGCCGGTGGACGGCAGCAAGGTGCACATCGGCACGCTCGAGCAGTATGACAATGGCGACGTGACCGTCTCGGACGGCAGGAACAGCCGTGTCTTTCAGAAATCAGCCATCGCACAGGTGCGCCTGCACCTGACCATATAAGGAAAGGGAATTCAACCATGAACGCAGAATTTTTTGATGCAGTTGCAGATATTGAAAAGGAAAAGGGCATCCCGCGCGAATATATGTACGAGAAGATCCGTCAGGCCATGCTGACGGCGTTCCGCAAGGACACGCCCGACTGTGAGGACAATGTGGAGGTCATTCTCGACGAGACGAAAAAGAAGATCGAGATGGTCGTCAAGAAAACGGTCGTCGAGCGCGTCATCGACCCCTATGTTGAGATCAGCGAGGAGGCGGCGCACCGCATCAGCAAGCGCGCCAAGGTCGGCGACATCGTCAGCGTTCCGGTCGAGACCAAGCAGTTCGGCCGCATCGCGGCACAGGCTGCAAAGCAGGTCATCATCCAGGGCATCCGCGAGGCGGAGCGCGGCATGATCTATGAGGAGTTCAACTCCAAAGAGCATGAGATCCTCACCGGCGTTGTCAACAAGATCGATCCGCGCACCGGCTGCGCATTTTTGAAGATCAGCTCCAACTCCGACTATACCGAGGCCATGCTCGCCCCGGCGGAGTGCATCCGCGGCGAGGAGCTGCACGAGGGCGACCGCATCAAGGTCTACGTCGTCGAGGTGCGCAACAGCACGCGCGGACCGCAGGTGCTCATCAGCCGCACGCATCCGGGTCTGGTCAAGCGCCTGTTCGAGCTTGAGGTGCCGGAGATCTTTGACGGCACGGTCGAGATCAAGTCCATCGCCCGCGAGGCCGGCAGCCGCACGAAGATGGCTGTCTGGGCGGAGGATCCCGTCATCGATCCGATCGGCGCGTGCGTCGGCCCGAAGGGTGGCCGTGTTGCGAGCGTCGTCAACGAGCTCGGCGGCGAGAAGATCGACATCGTCAAGTACAGCGAGGTGCCGGAGGAATTCATCGCGGCCGCGCTCGCACCGTCCGAGGTGCTGGAGGTGACGCTGCTTGATGAGGGTAAGAGCTGCCGCGTCATCGTGCCGGATAACCAGCTCTCGCTCGCCATCGGCAAGGAGGGGCAGAATGCCCGCCTGGCCGCCAAGCTCACCGGCTATAAGATCGACATCAAGCCCGAGAGCGAGGCATAATGCGAAAGGAGGCAGTCACCCATGCCCAAGTCCATTCCCCAGCGGCAGTGCGTCGGCTGCCGTGAAAAGAAACCCAAGCCGGAGCTCATCCGGGTGGTGCGCGCGCCCGACGGGGGCATCTCGCTCGATGCGCGCGGCAAGGCAGCGGGGCGCGGCGCGTATCTGTGCCCGGATCCCGAGTGCCTGAAAAAGGCGCGCAAGAGCCGTGCGCTCGAGCGCGCGTTCGATGCGCCGATCCCGGCGGAGATCTATGAGCAGCTCACAGCGGAACTGGAGGTGCTCCAACACGGATAAAGCAGCCAACTATCTCGGTCTCATGCGCAAGGCCGGGCGCATCGCGCTCGGCGAGTATGACGCCGGAGCGGCGGCGCGCGCCGGGCAGGCGTGCCTGGTGCTGCTGGCGCAGGACGCGTCGGACAATGCGCGCAAGCGCGCCGAAGGCTTTGCCTACACTGCGCAGGCGCCGCTGCTGCGTCTGCCGTATACGAAGCAGGCGCTCTCAGAGCGGCTCGGAAAGACCGGCTGCGCCATTGCGGCCGTCACCGATCCGGGGCTTGCGAAGGCCTTTGTGTCCGCGCTGGCACAGGCAGATCCGGAGCAGTACAGCAACACGGCGGCAGCGCTTGCCGCAAAGACGATATTAGACAAGGGTACGGCGCAGTCAAGCGGCGGGCGCCACGGTAAGAGGAGGAAACAAGTATGAGCGGATTGATTAAATACAGAGTGCATGAGGTGGCGAAGGATTTCAACATGACCTCGAAGGAGATCACGCAGATCCTGACGGATTACGCCACCACTCCGAAAAATCATATGCAGGTGCTCGAGGACGCAGAGCTCAACGACATCTTTGAGTATCTCACCCAGCACCATCAGGCGGCCAGCCTGGAGGAGCTCTACAAAGTGCCCGACCAGCCCAAGGCCAAGCCGCAGGCAGCGCCCGCCGAGGCGCCGAAGAGCGGCGCCGCGCAGCAGCCGGCCGCCCAGGCGCAGCAGACCGCGCAGCCGCAGCAGTCCAAGCCGAAGAAGGACGACAAGCCGCACCAGCCGCGTCAGGTGGCGGAGCGCCGCGTCGTCGATACCCGCGGCGCGACGACGAACCTGTCCAAGTACGACCAGCGACTGGATGATCTTGTGCCCGAGCGCGCGCAGAATAAGCGCGGCGGCAAGCAGAAGATCCAGAACCGCAACCGTCAGCGCCCGCAAAACCCCGCCGCCGGCGCCAAGCGCCGTCAGGAGGAGCGCGACAAGATGCAGAAGCTGCAGCTTGAGATCGCGAAAAAACAGCAGCTCAAGGTGCAGATCCCGGACACGATCTCCGTGGGCGAGCTCGCCTCGCGCATGAAAAAGACCGGTGCCGAGGTCGTGCGCCGTCTCGTGAAGATGGGCGTTATGGCGTCGCTGTCCGATACGATTGATTATGATACCGCCGCACTCGTGGCCATGGAGCTCGGCTGCAAGGTCGAGCACGAGGTCATCGTGACGGTGGAGGAGCGCCTGATCGACGACCGCGAGGACAGCGAGGACGAACTCGTCCCGCGCGCGCCGGTCGTGGTGGTCATGGGTCACGTCGACCACGGCAAGACCAGCCTGCTCGACCGCATCCGCCGCGCAAACGTCGCAGCCGGTGAGGCCGGCGGCATCACGCAGCACATCGGCGCTTACCGCGTCATGGTCAACGGCAAGCCCGTCACCTTCCTCGATACCCCGGGCCACGAGGCGTTCACGTCCATGCGTGCCCGCGGCGCAATGGTCACGGACATCGCCATCCTCGTCGTCGCGGCCGATGACGGCATCATGCCGCAGACGATCGAGTCCATCAACCATGCCAAAGCTGCCGGTGTCCCGCTGGTCGTTGCCATCAACAAGATGGACGTGCACGGCGCGAACCCCGACCGCATCAAGCAGCAGCTCACCGAGTACGGTCTCGTGCCCGAGGAGTGGGGCGGCGAGACGATCGTCTGCCCGATCTCGGCCAAGACCGGCGAGGGCGTCGACAACCTGCTCGAAAACCTCGTCTTGCTCGCCGAGATCCAGGAGCTCAAGGCAAATCCGAACCGCGCCGCCCGCGGCACGGTCATTGAGGCGCGCATGGATAAGGGCCGCGGCCCGATCATGACCGTCCTCGTCCAGAACGGCACGCTCCATCAGGGCGACATCATCATTGCTGGCACGGCTGTCGGCCGCGTGCGCACGATGACCAACGACAAGGGTCAGCGCGTGACGGAGGCGGGTCCGTCTATCCCGGTCGAAATCGCCGGTATGTCCGAGGTGCCGAGCGCGGGCGACACGTTCAACGCCGTCGCCGACGAGCGCATGGCGCGCGAGCTGGTCGAGCAGCGCAAGCAGCAGAAGAAGGATGCCGCCAACGCCGGCAGCAAGAAGGTCTCGCTCGACGACCTGTTCTCCCGCATCCAGCAGGGCGAGATGAAGGACTTCAACATCATCGTCAAGGCGGATGTGCAGGGCAGCGCCGAGGCGGTCAAGTCCTCGCTCGAGAAGCTCTCGAATGAGGAGGTGCGCGTGCAGGTCATCCACTCCGGCGTCGGTGCGATCAGCGAGTCCGACGTTATGCTCGCCGCGACATCCAACGCGATCATCGTCGGCTTCAACGTCCGGCCGGATGCCGCCGCGCGCGACAACGCCGCACGCAGCAACGTCGAGATCCGTATGTACCGCGTCATCTATGATTGCATCAACGAGATCGAGGCGGCCATGAAGGGCATGCTCGCACCGAAGTTCCAGGAGCAGATTATCGGCCACGTCGAGATCCGCCAGACCTTCAAGGTCTCCAAGGTCGGCACCGTCTGCGGCGGCTACGTCACCGACGGCAAGATCGTGCGCAACAGCAAGGTGCGCGTCGTGCGCGACAACATCGTCGTCTTTGAGGGCGACCTTGCATCCCTGCGCCGCTTCAAGGACGACGTCAAGGAAGTTGCCGCCGGTTACGAGTGCGGCCTGCAGGTCGATAAGTACAACGATGTGAAGGTCGGCGATGTGATCGAAGTGTTCGTCATGCAGGAGATCAAGCAGTAAAAAAGGAGTTATCTATGGCTTCCAATAAACTGGCAAGAACGAATGATGATATTCAGCGCGTGCTGGCAAACCTGCTCACGCAGGTCAAAGACCCCCGTGTGCAGCAGGGCATGATCAGCGTCACCCGCGTCGAGACGACGGGCGACCTGCGCTATTCGAAGATCTGGCTCTCCGTGCTTGGTATGCACGATGAGAAGGAATTCAAAAAGGGGCTGCGTTCGGCCTCCGGCTGGCTGCGCCATGAGCTGGGCACCGTGCTGGACCTGCGCTACACCCCGGAACTGGTGTTTGAGATCGACCACTCGATCGAGGAGGGCGCGCATATCAGCGCCCTGATCGAGCGCCTGCACGATTCCGACACCGGAAGTGAGGCTTGAAGTATGAATGATCGGGAGTTTGCAGCGGCCCTGCGCGGCCGCGACGCGATTCTGATCCTGTCGCACCTGCGCCCGGACGGTGACACGCTCGGGAGCGGTGCGGCGCTTTGCAGCGCGCTGCGCCGCATGGGCAAGACGGCGTATATGTTCCCCAACCCGGAGACGACTGCGCGCTATCTGCCGTATGTGGCGCAGTTTTTTGCGCCTGAGGACTTTGTGCCCGCGTGTGTGGTCGCGGTCGATATCGCGACGCCGGATCTGTTCCCGCAGGGATTTTCCGGCGCGGTCGATCTGTGCGTCGACCACCACCCGTCGAACCTGCACTACGCCGGCGACACGCTGCTGCACGCGGAGAAATCCGCCTGCGGCGAGGCGGTGCTCGAGCTCATCGAGCTGCTGACCGGCAGCGTGACCGAGCAGGAGGCAAACCTCCTGTACATCGCCGTCACGACGGACACGGGCTGCTTCCAGTACGCGAACACGAACGCAGCCACCCTGCGAGCGGCGGCGCGCCTGCTGGAGCTTGGCGCCGATAACCGCAAGGTGAGCATGGAGTTTTTCCGCAAGATCTCCCGTGCGCGCATGGCGCTCGTCGGGCATATCTATTCCGGAATGCGCTTTTTCCGCGGCGGTCAGATCGCCATCGCGGTCGTCACACGCGCGCTCATCGATGCTCTGCAGGCGACGGAGGACGACTGTGACGACATCGCCGGCCTGCCCGGCCGGGCGGACGGCGTGGTCGTGAGCGTCACGATCCGCGAGCTGACCGACGGCCGCAGCAAGATCTCCGTGCGCACGACGCCGGAGGTGGATTCCTGCGCCATCTGCGCGGTCTACGGCGGCGGCGGTCACAAGATGGCCTCCGGCTGCACGCTCGCGTGCGATCCGGAGACGGCTGTGGAAAAGATCCTTGCGGCCATTGATCAGGTGTGGCCGGCATGAACGGGATCCTACTGGTCGATAAACCCGCCGGCTGGACGAGTCATGACGTCGTGGCAAAGCTGCGCGGCGTGCTCGGCGAGCGGCGCATGGGACACTCCGGCACGCTCGACCCGATGGCAACCGGCCTTCTGGTCGTGTTTGCAGGCCGCGCGACGCGCGCGGTGTCCTTTTCCGAAAACCACACCAAGTGCTATGAGGCACATCTGCGCCTTGGTTTCACGACCGACACGCAGGACACGACCGGCACGGTGCTCAGCCGCTCGGGGTGTGCGGTCAGCCGCGCGGAGCTCGAGGCGGTGCTGCCGCAGTTTCGCGGTGACATCCTGCAGGTGCCGCCGATGTATTCGGCGCTCAAGGTAGACGGCAAAAAGCTCTACGAGATCGCCCGCCGCGGCGGCGAGGTCGCGCGCAAGGCGCGTCCGGTCACGATCGAGGAGCTCACCGTGCTCGGCGAGGCGGACGGGGACTATGTTCTGCGCGTCCGCTGCTCGAAGGGGACGTATATCCGCACGCTCTGCCACGATATCGGCGCGGCGCTCGGCTGCGGCGGTGTGATGAGCGCCCTGCGCCGGACGGAGGTCGGCGCGTACCGCGTGAGCGATGCGCACACGATGGACGCGCTCTGCGCCCTGCCGCGCGAGGCGGCGCGGCGTCTGCTCCTGCCGGTGGACAGCCTCTGGCCGGATGCTGCGCGGTGCACGATCGATGCGCGCTCGGAGCGGCTTGCCCGCTGCGGCAACCCGTTTCGGCTTTGCGCACCGGACGGCGTCTATCGCATCTATGCTGCGTCGGGGGAGTTTCTCCTGCTGGCGCAGGTCACGGACGGCACAGCCGTCACGATCAAAAGTTTTTTCGAGGTTTCGTAACGTATGGAAAACCAGAAACGTGTCATTGCTCTGGGCTTTTTTGACGGCATCCACATCGGTCACGCCGCGCTCATGCGCCGCACGGTCGCGCGCGCCGAGGAGATGGGCGCCATCCCCACGGTGATGAGCTTTGACGTGCACCCGGACACGCTTGTGCTCGGCAAGGAAGTCCCGCTTATCAACAGCGCGCACGCCCGCGAGGAGCTGATCCAGCGCCTGTTCGGTATCGAGAGCGTGGTCTTCATCCACTTTGACCGCACAGTCATGCAGATGCCGTGGCAGACATTCATCCAGACGCTGGTCGATGAAATGGACGCGGCGGGCTTCGTCGTCGGGCACGATTTCTGCTTCGGCTGGAAGGGTGAGGGTACGGCGGAAAAGCTTGCGGCCTACTGCGCCGAGCGCGGGCTCGGCTGCGATGTGATCCCTGCCGTGACGCTCGACGGCCGCATCGTGAGCTCGACCTATATCCGCGAACTGCTTGAAAACGGCGAGGTCGAGCGCGCCAATGCGTTTCTCGGCCACCCGCATACGCTCTCGGACACCGTACACTATGGCTACCGCCTCGGCACGAAGATGGGCACGCCCACGATCAATATGCAGTTTCCGGACGGGGTGCTTGTGCCGCGCCACGGCGTGTACGCTGCGAAGGTGTATCTCGACGACGGCAGCGAACATTGCGCCGTCACGAATGTCGGCGTGCGGCCGACGGTCAGCGGCGGACAGCGCGTGAGCGTGGAGAGCTTTATCCTCGACTATGAGGGTAACCTCTACAACCGTCAGGTGCGGCTGGAGTTTTATAAGTTTTTGCGCCCGGAGCAGAAGTTCCAATCCGTAGACGAGCTCAAGGCGCGCATCCTGCACGATGCTGACACCACCCGCGCCTATTTCGCGGCGCAGATGCAGCACACATAACGGCAGACAGAAAAAACCGCAGCCCCGATACAACGTGTATCGGGGCTGCGGTTTTTGACCCGCGGATCATTGCGGCGCGGACTGCGCGGTCTTGGCCGGGCGGCGGCGGGATTTTCCGCGGCCGCGCTTGCGCGGCTGCGCCGCCTTGGCCTTGTAGTAGCTCTCCATGCTGTCCGTCGCCTGATAGGTCAGGCGCGTGGCGCTCCACGTGCAGTCGTCCGCCTTGCGGAACTTGAGCCGCACGAGCAGCTTGCCGTCCGTCGGGCACTCGCCGAGCGCCATGTAGCGCTGGTCGCCCTGATTGACCCACTTGCTGTAGCGCACCTCGCCGCTGCACAGCGGGCAGCAGGGGGTGACAAATGCTGTGTCGCCGAAGAGCTCGGACTTTGTGGCGTAGGATTCCGAGGCGACGTGCTCGATGGGGTCCGGGCCGCTGCTTTCGCCGTGGTGCTCCTTCGGCAGACGGGTCGTGAGCTTCTGCGCGGCGTCATGGTAGTCGGCAAGTCCCTTCTCCATGTTCAGGTGCGTGCACACGAGCGCGGTGTTGTACGCATCGCCGAGCGCGTCGTGCGCAATGCGCGTCTGCTCGATGGTGAAGTGCTCCATCGCGGTCGCAAGCGATTTCTGGTTGCGGTCGCCGTCGGTCTGGAGATTGTAGATGAGCTGGAGGTTGACCCAGCCCGCGATCCAGTCCCAGTCCAGATCGTGGATGATGATGTTCTGCTCGAGGATGCCCTGATCGTCGCAGCCCCAGGTGAGAAACGTCACATCGTCACCGCACCAGGCGCGAAACTGCGCCAGCGCTTCCGGAAAGCTCACTCCGGCGGCCAGCCGCTCGCGGTCGAAGCCGGTGAGCTTTTTGACCTTGTAGTGCATACGCTTAAAATAAACGGGCTTGACGTCGATCTGGAATTCTTCGCCGGGGGTCATGTCTTCGTTGAGCTTCACCGCGCCGATCTCGATGATCTCGCCGCGCAGGTGAATGGGCAGCTTGTTGAATACGGAGGATTTGGAACTCATCGCCTGATTCCATTCCAGATCCATCACGACATAATGCATGGCTCTTTTCCGTCCTTTCCTGTAACATTAGGAGTATAGCACACAATGCGGAAACTTTCACGCCCTTTTTTCGGGAATTCTATATTTGAATGCAAGAACATAGTGTGATATAATCATACAATACCGTCTGAGGGCGGTTTTATGAGAAAACGAAGGGGGACTCCCAATGAAAATTGCAGTTCTTTGCGGCGGTCTGAGCCCTGAGCGCAACGTCTCGATCTCGAGCGGCACGAAAATTGCCGGTGCGCTGCAGGAAAACGGCCATCAGGTCGTGCTGCTGGATATGTTTTTCGGCCTTGAGGACTATACGGGCGATATCGCCCGTGTGTTTGACGACCCGCCGGCGCTCGGCGGCACGCGCATCGACGAGAGTGCGCCGGATCTGGAGGCTGTGCGCGCGCAGCGCAAGCTCCGCAGTCCGAGCCTCTTCGGCGCGCACGTGCTCGAGGTGTGCGCCATGGCGGACATCGTGTTTCTCGCGCTGCACGGCCGCACCGGTGAGGACGGCCGCGTGCAGGCGACGCTCGACCTGCTCGGCATCCCCTACACCGGCAGCGGTTATCTCGGCAGCGCTATCGCCATGGATAAGGACCTGACCAAGCGCATCGTCGCGCCGCTCGGTGTCAAGACCCCGGCGTGGATGCTCGTCGAGAGCGACGGCATGGATATCGACGCCGTGATCGCGCAGGCGAAGCTGCCCTGCGTTGTCAAGCCGGATGACTCCGGGTCGAGCATCGGTGTGTCGATCGCAAACGATGCGGCCGAGCTGCGCACCGCGCTCGAGGCTGCCGCCCGCGAGGGCAGCCGCATCCTCATTGAGCAGTATGTCCGCGGCCGCGAGGTGCAGATCGGCATCCTCGGCGACAAGGCGCTGCCGAGCATCGAGATCATTCCGGCGGTCGGCTTCTATGACTACCGCAACAAGTACCAGCCCGGTGCTGCCAAGGAGATCACCCCGGCGGAGATCCCGGCCGAGACCGAGCAGCGTCTGGCCGACGCCGCGCTGACGGTGTTCCATGCGCTGAACCTGTCGGCCTATTCGCGCGCCGACTTCATCCTCGACGACGCGGGCGAGCTGTGGTTTCTTGAGATCAATACCCTGCCCGGCATGACGCCCACCAGCCTCGTGCCGCAGGAGGCCGCCGCCGTCGGCATCAGCTACAGCGAGCTGTGCGAGCAGATCATCGCCGCCGCGCTGCATAAGTGAGCCGATGACGGGCTATTGCGTATCGGATATTGCCGCCGTCACCGGCGGTGTGCTCTCGGGTGACGGAGCTGCGCCCGTGACCGGTGCGGTCATCGACAGCCGCGCCGTCACGCCCGGCGCGCTCTTTGCCGCCATCCCCGGCGAGCGGGTCAACGGGCACGACTATATCGGCAAGGCGTTCGATCTCGGCGCGTCCTGCTGTCTCGCGCAGCGCGTTCCGGCGGGGGAGACCCGCCCGGTCATCTGCGTGCCGGATACGGCTGCCGCGCTCGAGACGCTTGCGCGCGCCTACCGCGCCCGCTTTGCCATCCCCGTGCTCGGCGTGACCGGCAGCGTCGGCAAGACGACGGCCAAGGAAATGGTCGCCTCCGTGCTCTCGCAGCGCTGGAACACGCTCAGGACGGAGAAAAACTTCAACAATCAGCTCGGCGTGCCGCTCACGCTTTTCCGGCTCGAGCCGGAGCATCAGGCAGCGGTCGTGGAGATGGGCGTGTCGCACTTCGGCGACATGGCGCCGCTGGCCGCCATGGTGCAGCCGACGGCCATGCTCTTTACGATCATCGGCCACGCGCATTTGGAGTTTCTGCGCGACCGCCGCGGCGTCCTGCAGGAAAAGACCTCCGTGCTCGACACCATGCCGGCCGATGCCGTGGCGTTCTGCAACGGGGATGACGATCTTCTGCACGCTATGACCTGCCGCCAGCGCAAGGTGACGTTCGGCCTCTCGGCCGGGTGCGACGTGCGCGCGGTCAATGTGCGCGACCTCGGGGATGACGGCAGCACCTGCACGATCGTCGCGGGCACGCGGCGCATCCCGGTGCGCATCCGCGCCTATGGGCAGCACATGGTCTACGCGGCGCTTGAGGGCGCGGCCGTCGGCATCGAATACGGCCTGACGGATGACGAGATCATCCGCGGCATTGCGGCCTATCAGCCGGTCGGCAGCCGTGCAAACGTGGTGCGCACGGCGCGCTATACGGTCATTGACGACTGCTACAACGCCAATCCCGACTCCACGGCCGCTGCACTGCGCTCCATGGCGACGCTCCCGGCCGGACGCCGTGTGGCCATCCTCGGCAACATGGGCGAGCTCGGGCCCGATGCTGCGGCGCTGCACCGCGAGACCGGTGTCTGCGCGGCCAAGGCGGGCGTGTCGCTTGTTATTACATGCGGTGATCTGGCGCGCGAGATCGCGGCCGGTGCTGCCGAGGCGGATCCGAATGTGCAGACGGCATCGTTTGCCGCGCTCGACGAGCTGCTCGCGGCGCTGCCGGAGCTGGTGCAGCCGGGCGACTGCGTGCTCGTCAAGGCGTCGCACAGCATGGCGTTTGAACGCGTCGTTCAGGCGCTGACACAGAACTGAGAACCGAAAAAGCTACCCGGACAGAGGCATGACTTCTGTCCGGTTTTCTTACATCTGTACAACTTGTCAAATTCGTAACGTTAAAAAACGAACGAATTTGTTAAAAAAGTAGAAAAGGAAAATGGGGCTTTTCAAACAGGGAAAAAAGCGCTACAATACAGTTGACAAGAAAATAACGATGTTCGACAGGCTTCGTTCCGATTCCCCACAGCGGCAGCTACCGTCCGTGCGGGAAGTGTGGAAAGCGGAACGCGCACAACATAGAAAACTTGAATTACATTTGATTTCTTAAGGAGGAATCTGTCATGGCTAAGACCAAGATCGCAGTTTTGTGGGGCGTCCTCATCGCAATGATGGTGGCATGTGCCGGTATCTACGCAACGCTCAAGGCGCGCGAGATGAATCCGTACATCAGCGGTACCAGCACCCGTATAGAGTCCGTGCAGCCGCAGGGCGAGGCTTCCGCTGTCGTCGCGGACAACGTGGTCGCAGTCAATGACTGAGCGCTGACTGGCGCGTGATCTGCGCCTGTATACCGTATGCAAGCCGCCGGGT